>Ga0126336_10000110_pt1 | contig 22473 bp, 11 predicted proteins | sample SidCmetagenome_FD_92530 | JGI IMG/M metagenome (GOLD analysis project Ga0126336, IMG submission 92530) | Coral microbial communities from El Islote,Puerto Morelos, Mexico - Siderastrea C C metagenome | ecosystem: Host-associated > Invertebrates > Cnidaria > Coral | place: El Islote,Puerto... | reverse complement strand
AGTTGACCTTCTTTAATTTTATCCTCAATGTTAAGAGCTACAGTTGTAGTTCCTTTGTCAGCCTTTTTAAGGCTAATGTTGGTGTCACGCTTCAGGGCTTGCCTTGCGTTCAGCGGAATTAATATTATCCTTTGGCTCGGAATTTTGACCATGAGACCTCACTGGAGATAAAATATGTGTGTCCTTCTTTTTATAACTTTTAAGACCTTTCAATACTATTTGATATAAAGGTAGTCGATGTGATAACGACTGATAATAATCCGTAATTTTAAAATGCACCACAAATAATCCGTAATCTTTAAATTTAGTGGCCAATAATCCGTCTCCCTCTCTAAAAACCCCTAATAATCCATAATCCTAAAACCCTAACAGGGCCTCATTATTATCGGGATTGTCATTGTCCCGTGCTAAAAAAGAACTGCAAGCCTCTCTAAGCCAAAAGCGAACTTTTAGAAGTTAATAAAATTAACCCGAGCCAAATATGTTTGTTTGAAATTATTTATTTGCTAGACAACGCAGAAACTATAAATAAGGTTAAGGGTTGTGTGACCTATAATATACTGTGAGCCAGTCACCGAAAGTGTCACTGGAGAATGTCTAAAACGCCCGCTTATTGTGACAGACAGAGAAAATAACAGCTTAACACAATATATATCGGGGGTACACTACACATGGTTTTTAGTACTTGATTAACTAGTGTCAATTTTGACTGATTTCAAAATGTATTATGCGCTCAGCCTTCGCTTTTTACTTCCGCAAGTAGAATACACCCAGAAAAAAAGACGTTCCTAAGGAATGTTTTATTCAGTCCGAATAATGCCTAAGACTATTACGACTGGCGTCATTGTAGGCTCTTCGTGGATTTTAGAATTTCCCAGTGACCTGACAGAACGATATCGCAACAATAGAAGACAAAATCGCCTCAGTGGGTACTTAATTTCAAGCTTAAAAGACCCCAAAGAGGGGGGGGGGGGTGGCTAGCTACCGAATCCATTCCCCCCCTTGCTGGATCCGCCCTTGTGTTAAATCATTTACGTCTTATTCCTTTACATGGACGTTGACACCGAAACAAAAAGAGGTGCTGGCATAGCATTTCTTTAAGCGTAGTATCTTAGCATTTATAAGTCAAGAAAGAGCAATTCTGTCAAATTTTCTTTTCTATTCTCCACGCTTATAGTAATGTAACACGATTAAACACATGGTTTTGCTCGAGATGGGAGTGGCGCTAGTACTAAAGTAGTTCGTGCACGAGACGGCAATTGGATATGTGCGGACAAATTTAGTGTCAGACTTACCATGTTATCTCTCGAATAAGGTAGCATTGTACGTCTGCACTTTTATCCTCAAACCGTCACTATTATCGCTGGGCAAACAAAGTGCAGCCGCTGTCTAAGCCCGGCTTTTATTTGCGCAAGCTCCTCCTCTATCAATTAACTGAATATACAAAACGGAAGTGCACTTTTGAGAGAACCTTGCGTTTTTTAGCTGAAACAAAATTTGCAAAATTTCAATGCTAAGTGAATACTACATTTGAATAGTGCTGTCCCGGGCTTAGAAGCACCACCGCCTTTTATTTCCAGCGGCTCCGTTGTTTTTGAACAACACCAAGGAAGCTAAAACGCTAGGTTTTCTTGAAGCCAATTTTTGATGATTTACACTAAACTAGGAGTAAACGTAACCAAGATCTCTCTCCTCTTTTTGTAAAGCGCTTTTCCTGGTTATTTGAAGAAAGAGTCGGAAGGTATGCATGCAAATCAAACTTAAGATAAAATGAAATAGAAGACTTCGAGAGTGTTTCTTTTACAATAGACCAAACAATAGCTCTCATGGCCTTTGGGAGCAAAACTCACTGTTCAAGGAACAACGAATCGGACTCTGACAAAAGTCAGTTTCGCTTGCTTCCCTCCTTTTAGTTAAGAGATATCTCGACCTATCGTCAACTTCCACTTCCCGTGACAGGCCGAGTTACCAAGATTCAAGAAGCTCCACTTTGGTTAGACCATTCGGCACTCACAACAATTTGTTGAATGACTGCCACATAAAAAAATAATAATGATAATAGTAAAAAAAATTAAAATCAGCAAGTGAAAAAAAAAACGGAAAAAGAAAAAGAAACCTTCTGTTCTGGGCAATGCTGCTTGCTTTCCAGTGGCAATGCAAGTTACGCAGGTTTGCGCTATTGCTTTGCAGATTATTTCATAGGCCAGATAGGAGCCTGCACAAGCAATCCCTTTCGAGACTAACAACGAGGCGAGCTCAGCCTGAGAAGCTGAAGAGATGGGTTGGGCTGCGAACCGTACTTCTTGTAAGCCGCAATAATGGTGACGGTTTGAGGGTACTAACGGAGAACTAGAAGATATCTTTCTTGGCTACGATGGGTATGAAATTATACCGTAGTAGCAGCTCGTGTTAAGGAGTGATTTATAGTGCTTAATTTATGGCATGCACGAAACGTTTGACGAATCTCTCATGCGTATTGGTTTGTTACTTTGACTTTCTCTCGAAGGAGAATACAGAAATAATATTACTATTCACAACACTTATAATGATATGCAAAGTTGAATACACTAAATAACAAGTTTTTTCATGGCTAATTGAACAGGATCACGTGCGATTACGTCACTGCTATGATAAATACTGATTTGGCGCGTTTTTCTTTCGTTCTTGCTCAGTCTTTCAGCGGAGCAACGCAGAGGCGAACGGCCCACCCTCCCACACTGTCCCACCCGAAATCGCGCGGGTCGTATTACTACCTATTCCTAAGCCAAGCTGTCCCAGTTCGGCTTAGTCTGCTGATCAATAATTTTTGTCCCTACCTTAATACGACTGAGTATGAATATGAATGTTGTTAAATAGAATATTGTGGCTCCTTTGCTTCAATTATCCTGTTACTGAGGGTGATATAATGAACCCTATAGTGGTCGCCCTTAGGATAAGAATATAGTGTGTCTGACTCAATATTTGAACGCAAGACGTACCAAATTGCCATTTACTGCACGCATTACTAGCCAGTCCAATTCTAAGCAAAACTATTGTTACTTTTACGTTACACAAGCATGTGAAATGTTTGACTTTTATTGCGAAGACTTTGAGCTATGCCAACACCAAGAGTGGCCAACGCCTTTTTTTTTCCTGGTCAGGTTTCAACGACCATGTAAACATAAGACGTACAGACTGAGTAAAGCATTCCTTATGGTCATCTTTTTTTCTGGGTGCATTCTACTTGCGGAAGTAAAAAGTGAAGGTCGCACGCATAATGCATTATGAAATCAGTCAAAATTGATGCTAGTTAATCAAGTACTAAAAATCATGTCTATTCTACCCGCGATATATATTGTGTTAAGTGTAATTTTCCCTGTCTGTCACAATAAGGTAGCCTAGTCTAAAACCATTCTGTTAAATGAAGAAAATATTGTAAGAAAGTAAACTGCAGGCAACTTTCAGACATTCTCCAGTGACACTTCCGGTGACTGGCTCACAGTACTATAGGTCACGCAACTCTTATTTATAGTTTCCGCGTTGTCTAGTAAATAAACAATTTAAAACATATTTGCTTCGGGTAAATTGTATTGATTTCTGAAAGTTCGCTTTTGGCTTAGAAAGGCTTGCAGTTCCTTTTTAACACGGGTCAATGACAATCCCGATAATAAATTTCTCAAACTCGCCGTCGCCACAACCCCGGTGGGGGGAGGGGGAACTTCCATATATTAAAACCTATATAGGTATCTGCCGCTGTGAAGGGTATGGTATTAAAGCAGTTTGCTCTAGGATCGGGCATAGAAATCAGGGTGTTTTGGTCTAGAATAGGGTATCAATTACCTGAGAAACTGGAAAGTAGAGTGCAAATTTAGACCAAAATAGGGTTTGAAAAACTCGGAAATAAATGTAAATTCGATCACGGCAACTTTGTTGATGGACAGATGGCTTTCCATTGAAAACACTATGTGGCTATATTGGACGGAAGATTATTGGAAGATAGCTAGTATAGGATAGGGTAGGGGTTTTTGACGTCTAGTCTAGAATAGGGTTGGAAAATGGAGCTGAAAGTAGCCTTGTATAGGTTAACCCTATTCCGCCTGGGCTTTTTTCGAGTTTCTGAGCCTGGGGGGGGGAGGGGGCGGGGGGGGGCACAAAGTGCCCCCTTATAGATCTCCAAAAGTATTAAAGCACGTCATTAGCTTAAAAGATTGGGCTGATGACGTGTCAATTATGACGTGTCGTGACGTCACAATGATGTCACAAACCCGCCATTTTGAATTTGAGGCCGCCATCTTGAATCCCAAACCTGCAGTCATACAGCTGACAATGACGTCACCAAAAAAATAGATGATTTTGTTCTAAGAAACATACTAAGTCAAAACAAGCACGCAAAAGTAAAAAATTATCTTCTTCTTACAAACGAAAGGGGAAAACCCGAAAAAAGACAAAAAAGACAGAAAATAGTCAAAATACACTTCTGAGTAGACGGTTGCTATGGAAACGTCACTCGTCATAGGCACGTCATTGACACAGGAGCATTTTCTCTGATAAATTTTAGGAAAAGTCACGAGATTTGGTGATTATTCGTCTAGCTGTTTAAAAGTTATATAATTCGTTAAAGTCAGCGCGGGCACAATGTGCCCGCCCCACCCCCAGGCAGAATAGGGTTAAGGGCTTCAGAGTCCCAGCGGCACACCCCCACCCAAAAATGTTCTGAGTACCCCCCCGGGTGCCACACAAACATATACTTACAAGTATCGAAAAACTGAGGATGCCAAGCTAGAGGAAAAGGGCCAAAAAGATAAGAAATGCCTTTCTAGAGACGTTTTACCTGAACATTCATATTTCTGTCTCTAAATTATGTTTCAGTTGATCCTTTTAACCCTCCCAAGTCTCGGTGACTAGCGGTGTGACACTAAAGTTTACAATGCGAAATCCATATTTTCGACAAAATAGGGGTTGAACTCGAGGCCCTGCGCGTCACTTAAAACGATTTACCCAAGGATTTGTTTCGATATTCTGATCAAGCAGTATATAAATAAGCCACAGAAAGTCATTTTATGAAATTCTAAGTTATCGCCCATAGTGAAAATTTGCTATATGTTAGAGCTGAAATTTGGTTGCAAAAAACTCTCAATTATAACGTGTTGTTCTAGATCCCTTACGGGCGTAAAACTAACTTAGATTTTACAAGTTTCCTCGTTAATAACGAGAAGACTTAGGAAAACCACTCATGTTATTTGAAGTTTCGTATCTAGTTCTGGTTTGATTTGCAAACCGATCAAATTTTGGGAAAATTACGTTTCACCGGAAGTGGACTTTGACCTCAACTGGGGCAAAATGGTTTTTCTCGCATTTTCACGAAAGGAAGTCGTATTAGGAAAAACTGGCTACAGCCCGCTTAGTCTCTCACTAGGGCCTATCTATGAGCAAAATATGGGCGAAATCGATTTTTTCCACTTGTGCCACCAAAAGTCGATTTTGTTCAATATTTGTGGAAAGTCGCTCTTAATTTCTGAAAATACTTTCATTGAAGTCGCTAAATATTGCGTACGCGAAAAGGCAATTTTCCCCCCTCTGAGAATCGAGTACGGACCCTCTGCTTCGCAGTTTAATAAGCGTGATGTTCAGGATACCAAACTGGTCTTGAATGCGAAATTAGTAATAATTTTAGTAACGATCTCTTTTCACGTGACAAGTTTATCGATCGTGGCTCGATCGCGATAAACCCGGGTATTTTCCTGGGAAAATGTGTTCGGACCGCCGCTAAAACCACGGTTATGGGCAGAAAAACGAGAAGGCACTAGTTCTGCTATATTTGGCGTCAGGACCGCTGCCAAATGCTGTGAACTTGAGCGATGTGCCGACCGAGTTCTTTGGAGGCAATCAACTCTTGGTTCCTTACGCAGTTCCGATGAGGTAAGCTCTTCGCATTGATTGGTTTCGATTTTCTTATATTACAGTTATGGTTCACAGCTTTTTGGTTTGCAAACTGTTTCTGCACCGCAGCAGAACACAGCAATGACAAAGTCCTCGAGGGCAGATTTCAAATCGCAAATTTCAAATCGATAGGTTACCAGATTTTCTTACTAATGGTGCTCCGCTGCTAAACCTGGGCCAAAAAAGACGGGGTGGGGTGTTCGACAAAAGTTACAGCAAATGTCAATTTTAAGGATAAATAACCACTTTAAGAGCAAATGTCGCTAAGGTTTGAACAAAATCAGAAATGGTCAAAATAAACTTCCCTTCATTTTTTGTGTGAAGTTAGTCCTTGGGGTGGAAGTAATCATGATGGTATTTTTTTCATTTCTCGTGATAAACTGAATTTGGTATCAGGGGAAAAGTTCATGCCCAAAAATGCATTTTTTTGGATGTCTTAATCGCTGAAAATTGACTTTTTGTTAGCCAATTATATCAAAGCGCAAGAGACTGGTTGAAATTCTATTCATATCCTAGCAACCTATAATCCTTCCACTTTACAAAAATGTTATTAGCTTTTTTCTTTGTTCCCGGGGGGACCCCTGGCCCTCCATTCTTCGTAAGGGGGGAACTCTACTTTTGAAAAACTGAAAATGAGATATCTTTGACTAAAACAAAATCTAACTGGTATTCTCATTTTGATTAAATTCGAAGTTCTAAATAAACATTTGATCCTTTCTTAATCTTTTGATGCTTAAAAGTCCGCGGGCACTCAAGTGGTTTTTGCAAGGCACGTGATTTAAAACAGGCAACCTTAGGCAAAATGACAATTTTCTACTATTTTAAGTGGCCACTTGTTAGAACGTATGGAATGCTATAGCAGCTTTATACCATCATGCTGGTTCTTTATCATCTATAGATAGCTATTATGTCCCATTTGTAGGATAATATTACGCGAATTGAGAAATATTACTTTTTCAACATCACACTCTCGTTGGGTACTGTTAATTTATGCAAAAACAATACTCAGTTAACCGGTTGACAAAACTATAAAAATAAACTGGACAGTCAACTAAACTAAAAAATAAGCTTTATAAGAAACAATTGTTGAGTGACATACCATTTTGTAAAGTAATCAGTCCAAGAGCAGCCTTAGAGCCAACCCCAAGTCGCGCCAAATTGAGAGATCCTTCAAGGTTTCATTTCGGTCATGAGGATTATTATCGCCAGATCGAGTTCAGTTCTCATCCTTGCAGCAGCCGCAAATGGTTTCATTTACATTAGGATCTTCTATCCAGTTTGCTGCAACCGCCAACAGATCAACCAAAACACTGTAAACAGCTCCCAGAGAAGCAAACATCACTCGATACTTCACCAATCCTGCTCTCACGGCCATGTTGGATTTCGTGACATGTGTACTTCGGGTCTTTCCGGTATCCATTTTTGTCACGCTGCTCAGAAATGCTGTTTAAAGTCAACTGGCTTGTTCCTTCAAATTTTTAGGCAAGTTCAAAGTATTTAACTATCACATGATTTCATAACATTCTTCTTACTCGTACACGATTGTTTGGTGTACCGCTGACCGGGACTTTATCTTTAGCTCTTTAACTTTGAACTGAGGCCGGGGGGGGGTTACTCCCCACCGTGGGCTACACGGAGAGTCAAGGCCGAAAAGTGCTGCCTTTTTAAGCTCGCAGTATACTAAAGGATAGGGAAAATTGTCACATTAGTATATGGAAGGTTCACAAAATCGGCTGCAAAGTGGAAGAAATGGTGGCTAAAAGGGTGCCAAATTTTGGCGGAAATTACAGATAAAAGCTTGCACCCTTTAAGCAACTGATCAGAACGACTGAACGTCCGAGAAAAACGTGGCAATTGTAGGAAATTATATAGTTTTGGCTTATCCTTGAGGTATAAGAAAGGGGTACAATTTTGCTTTGGGTATATGAAAGGGGTGTCATTTTTTGGTGAGTGTTTGAACCTCCGTGCAGAGCCTCCCCGTATAGAACTTTATTGAGTACCCCTATCCCCCTGGGACTAAGGACCCGTAGGGATTGTGTAAAGGAATGTAAATTTGTATACATATCTCCGATTTCCCCAGAATGTTAATGTAGTAATGTTTTTAATAACACTGCTTGTATACAACATAAAGTTCTTCTGCCTCTTTGAAAATAAAACTTATAAAAAGGGATATTACATGTGCAGTACTGCTTTACCAGGCCCTACAAAACTCCTATCCTAGTCTCCTTTTTAAGTGGAGTTATCTATTTATGTTGGCTGTTGTACGTATACAAGCAATCCTGGTTAGCAGACTATTAGGAAGCCTGCCTACTCTCGCTTAAGATTTAAAATTGTGCTTTGATCAGGTAAGAATAAGGTAAGAAGACCGCAGAGAACTCCCCCATCATCGAGGAAGCTCTCCGGCAAGTGGGGATTTTGTGCCCCTCTCAAAACAAAAGAAAAATCACGAAGAAGCCGATCCTGAAGATGAGAATGAATAATAACATGGAGAGGACAGTGACCAACATAATAGGTACAACTTCAGAAGAGGAATCCCACTGAGGTTGCCTCATTGTTCTCGTGCCCAGTGGATGGAGGTGTGAAAACGTACTTCCGATCTTCCTCACTGAGTCCAGGGCACTGAACATATTGAAACTGTAGATCACAAGATCCGACCTGATGGGAAATCACTGTATGATAAAGCGAAACAGGGCTACGCACGCAGGCTGCAGGAACTAGTCTTAAAGCAAACCCATCGTTAAAAAAAACCCAATGAAACCCAACCAGGCCAACATACGGTGGCACGGGGATGGGCTCTTAAGTCTAATATAAGTCAACATCATCCTCTAACGAAATGCGGAAACATTTTATAAATAGAATTTTACAAAGAGGAGGAGAAGACAGAGATGAAAGCAAACCCAGAAAATGTTGCAAAGGCGATAACGGAAACGCTACAAAATGGAGACAATGAGCGCGTGTTTCAACAATCTGATTTTTTAACTCCCCCATCAAGTGGCCTTCTATTTTAGCAGAATGTCCAACTTCTCTCCATTTAATGACGAATGAGGAGAGTTGGGAGAGATTGCATCGGACTTAAATGACTTCTTATAAGCAAGCCTCCAGCTGCTGCGATAAGCAATGAGATTCTGGTCAGCGGTACACCCAACTATCGTAAACATTTAATCTTTCAATTCTCTTGTATGAGTAAGAAGAATGTTATGAAATCATGTGATAGTTAAATACTTTGAACTTGCTTAAAATTCGAAAGAACAAGCCAGTTGACCTTAAACAGTATTTCTGAGCAGCGTGACAAAAATGGATACCGGAAGGACCCGAAGTACTCATATCACGAAGTCCAACATGGCCGCGAGAGCAGGATTGGTGAAGTATCGAGTGATGTTTGCTTCTCTGGGAGCTGTTTACAGTGTTTTGGTTGAACTGTTGGCGGTTGCAGCAAACTGAATAGAAGATCCTTGTAAATGAAACCATTTGCGGCTGCTGCAAGGATGAGAACTGAACTCGATCTGGTGATAATAATCATCATGACCGAAATGAAACCTTGAAGGATCTCTGAATTCGGCGCGACTTCGGGTTGGCTCTAAGGCTGCTCTTGGACTGCTTACTTTACAAAATGGTATGTCAGACAACAATTGTTTCTTACAAAGCTTATTTTTTAGTTTAGTTGACTGTCCAGTTTATTTTTATAGTTTTGTCAACCGCTTAACTGAGTATTGTTTTTGCATAAATTAACAGTACCCAACGAGAGTGTGATGTTGAAAAAGTAATATTTCTCAATTCGCGTGATATTATCCTACAAATGAGAAATAATAGCAATCTATAGATGATAAAGAAACAGCATGATGGTATATAATTGCTGTAGCATTCCATAAGTTCTAACAAGTGGCCACTTAAAAAAGTAGAAAATTGTCATTTTGCCTAAGGTTGCCTGTTTTAAATCACGTGCCTTGCAAAAACCACTTGAGTGCCAGCGGACTTTTAAGCATCAAAAGTTTAAGAAAGGATCAAATGTTTATTTACATCTTCGAATTTAATCAAAATGTGAATACCAGTTAGATTTTGTTTTAGTCAAAGATATCTCATTTTCAGTTTTCCAAAAGTAGAGTTCCCCCCTTACAAAGAATGGAGGGCCAGGGGTTCCCCCGAGAACAAAGAAAAAATCTAATAACATTTTTGTAAGGTGGAAGGATTATAGGTTGCTAGGGTGTGAATAGAATTTCAACCAGTCTCTTGTGCTTTGATAAAATTAGCTAACAAAAAGTCAATTTTCAGGGATTAAAACATCCAAAAAAATGCATATTTGGGCATGAACTTCTCCCCCTGATACCAAATTCAGTTTATCACGAGAAATGAAAAAAAAAATACCATCATGATTACTTCCACCCCAAGGACTAACTTCACACAAAAATGAAGGGAAGTTTATTTGGACCATTTCCAATTTTGCTGAAACCTTAGCGGCATTTGCTCTTAAGGGGTTTTAGTATACGCCCCAGTTATTTTGCTTTTCCAGCTTATAGCAAAATAAACAAGCGCTCTAAATGCAACTGGCTTTTTTTAAGTAGCTGTTTTGAAATAGCTGACCAAAGGCAAGTAGCTGACCCAAGTCCGTGATACTAGAGCACGAAAAAATTTCTGATTTAATGATTACTGCAAGCGATGCGGTTCGGACGTGACGGACACGGTGTAGTGTTACAATCATGACGGTTGAGAATTTCAAATTATAATATGTTGTATGGAGTTTAAAATAGTGTAGATTTTGAACGTTTCAAAAGCAAAATTTGTACTCTAATTCGATTAAATGAACAAAATAAACTCACCCTGTGTGTATCCTTTTGTGTCTTTGATCCATTTCCATCGTTTTCCGGGCGTTTTGCATTTCTTTCTTTCCTTCATAAGACGTCAAGTCAAGGCTATCCTCTTTCTTTGTGCCGCCTATAGACCACTCCGCACTCAAGCGCGATTTTTAGCTCCAAAATCGGTCAATTGCCATCCTTCGCGTACTCGAATAAAGGCCAATGATCATTCTACACACACAATAGTCCAGTTTTCGAAAATCCCTCTCCTTACCCTTCAAAAGGAAAAGATTTTTCCTGCTACTCTAGTATTTGCCCGTGGTAGAGGATACTCTCAGCAGTGTAAAAACTGGTAAGCTTAAAATTTTCAGTACTATACGATTTTCCCGTCGCGATTTTAAAAATAAAATAACTGTTAATTTCTAATTAATATTGATTTCTGGCTTTCTGGATTTCTGGCAGTGACTGTTTTTTCCTTGATTGTTTTAACCTTCCCTCCCCTAAAGGAAGAACGATTTGACACGATCGAGGCAAGGATGCTGCGTCAGAAATTTGAAACCGCCGTGTCAGGGACCAAATTCACGGGGATCTCAGAGTAGCAGGAAAAATCTTTTCCTTTCGAAGGGTAAGGAGAGGAGTTTACGAAAGCAGGATGATTGTGTGTGTGTAAACTGATTATTGGCCTTTATTAAAATACGCGAAGGATGGCAATTGCACCGATTTTGAAGCTAAAAATCGCGCTTGAGTGCAGAGCTGTCTATCGGCCGCAATGTGTGCAGAACCCACAAAGTGTTGGTTCGTCTCGAAAACAAAGCAAGCGAGGCGTGCGTGACGTTAACATTAAAGCGTCTGTAACAGCAATTTGCAGCAAAAGTGCGTAACTGTACGTCCCATGAAAAAAACAAGTTGTCCTGAGAGCTACATAACCGTGCCGTCCGGCTTCTGCGCTGATGTGCCAGTTGTGAACAAAATCTTCTCTTAGACTTATAGAATTACAGCAACAAACGCTGAAATTTCACAAATTGAAAAGGCGACCAATACCCTGGAAAGGAGGTCAGCTGAATTATTCTCCCATTCCTCACCAAACATAGCTCCGCAGACTACGCTCACAACCTCATTCTTCACTCAAGATCGTTGTTCGCTGTCTTTTGGTCGGTCTTCCTCATCCATGAACAAAAAAGGCGTCACAACTCTCAAAACGGACGCATTTCAATAAATCAGCGATAAAATTCCCAATCCTTAGGATTGATCAGTATAGGCATCTTAACAGCCCAAAAGAAGTTTAACTACTCCCCATGCCTGGGAACCACGCTTTATGCACAGTTCCCTTTAAACGTGTCAAAGGCTCCTTTGAGCTAACTCGTGAATGCAAATACGAAATAAATCATTGTTTTGTGAACAGGTGCATTTTTCACGAGACAAAGGCTTCGTTCCAAAACTAAAAGCCCTCTTAAATGTATTTTCGCCTCTATCGCACAGGTTAGAAGAAAGCGCACTATAGGCATTTACCAGTCGTATTGATCCACTCCACCCTCAATAAATATTATTACTTGGCTCAACGTGCTAACTGACGTGACTGAAATTGTGACAGTATTTCGCTTTTTGTGTTACCGAATGACGTAATGTTTAAAATCTGATGACTCAGCTGATCTGTCTTATCGCTTTCAATATTGAATTTTGTTGAATTAAACTGAAAAATTAAATGTTGATATTAATTTGTCCACAACAGAACATGCTTTTGCCGAGAGTTGAGAACGATGTATTTATATACTGTTGTGAATATAGCACTATAAAAACATGATTAATCGATAAAGATAAACACATCGTCAGAATCTGGAGAAATTAGTATAAAGCAAATTCGTCGCCCCATTTCAAACACGTTAAAGCATGTCTTATGACGCAATCGTTAAATCCGGTTTGTTCTTCCAGGAATCCCTGTAAAAGTCCGCAAGTTGCCTCGAATTCTAAAATCAAACAAATCGGTTCAAAATCAAAAGTAAAGGAGAAAAATAAAAGAAGACCAACTAGTACATCCTTCTGTGCCGCTTATACTATCCAAGAAGATCTAGCTGAACCCGTTCATTTCGTTTCCCCTGAATCCTCTCTCAGTTAGTTCCCAGTCACTGACCTCCACCATTCTCGACTCTCGTGTCTTCGGTCGTTTTTTTTTTTTGGCCATGCAGGACAAAAACTAGAAGAGCTCTGGGATCAAAATGGGATATCCAGGTCTTCCCGATGCCGACACATTTCTTCCCGCGGTTAGCATTAGATCCCATCGGCCTACATAATCCGACTTTGTCGGTTAAAAAGGATAACCCTGACTTCGTCTTCTGAAGGAAAGAAAAGAAATTCAAAACGCCCGGAAAACGATGGAAATGGGTCAAGGACACAAAAGTATACATATAGGGTGAGTTTATTTTGTTTACCTAATAGAATTAGAGCAGAGATTTTGCTTTTGAAACGTTTTAAATCCACGCAATTTTAAACTCCATACAACGTCTTATAGTTTGAAATTCTCAACCGTCGCCATTGTAACACTACACCTCCTCCGTCGCAGGGTCACGTCCGAACTGCATCGCTTGCGTTGATCATTAAATTATAAGTTTCTCGTGCTGTAGTATCACGAACTGATGGGCTGCCTGCGCAATGACAATATAATTTTTTGCCTTAAATTAATTTTTTTTTTTTACATTTGTAAACTGCAAGCAATTATAAGGTGGAAAGGAGAAAAATTTGGTTTGGGCGAGTGAGCATTCTTTTTTTGTGTAGTTGCTGCAAACCAGGGTCTACTTTTAACTTTGTGTCAGCAAACACATGATGATGCAAGAAACAGAAGGGGCAAGTACCCTTATCAGTTCTGCAAAATATCTTCAGCTGATCATTCTGTATATAAACTGGGATCCGATGGCATAAATGCCTTATACAACAGAGGCGGTTTTAATTTACCATGCCAAACATACTACGAACACTAATAAGCAAGAATTCACACTTCAAAATAGCTCATGCACGCTTTGCGTTCGTATGATTTGTTTCATAGAAGATCGTTGCTCCTGACATCCTCGAGTAAAGCTTTCGCCGTAAAAATTTGCTTCATGGTTCTAATCCATACTGCATGCACGAGAGCTAAACGATTCTTGCCCTGGTGATCGTTAAAAGCATTGAAGTAGGAAATCTTAATAGCAAATGTCGATAAGGTCAAGAATTAACTGAAGGTCTTCACGCTCCGCTGACGCTGATTTTGAATGAAAACCTAGTGGTTTCAGAAAGCGTACATCTGATGAAAGACTCCTGTTTTAATAAACAGGTGATAGCTCTAAAACAAGGCTTTGTGTGTATAGGAAATGTAAGTGGTTGCTCTGAGAGCAGAGAAATTCAACAATTTGACGTGAATAATGTGTATGCGTGCATGTGTGCCTATGTTTATTCTTACTCTAAGATGGCCTACAAACATTAAGCGAAAGGACAGCGAAACCGTCAAGTATCGTTTCCTTAATTAAAACCGTTTTACACAACGTGAGTTTCCACTCGGTCATAAACAATTTTTATCGAGATTAATGAATGAACAGTCTCACGAGGATCAGTGAATTGCGCGTGTTGGCAAAGGACGACCGTATTTTGAACCAAATTTACTTTTTTCCTCAAATAGTCGTGTGAACGGCCCTCGCGCTTGGTTCACAAGGTATCTATATTGTGTCCCTTTTGTCTAAGACAGAAACAAACGGTGGTCACAAAAAAAAGTCAAAAACTTTCCTCGTCATTTTTGCAGACGTTCCGCAGAATGGTACTTCAAATATGATGGGGAAAACTCCCTATTTAACACAGAAAAGTTTTCTTCTCTGCAAATCCTTTTCTGGACAGATAAATCAATGAAATAATTTGAAGACGGTGGTCTTGGCCATTATTGTCCCTTGCTTGTAAGGAAAGAACCCAGAGTGAAAAGGTGGCGAGAGGGGAGAAACAAATGTCCTCACTCAAATGGAACTGAATTTTACCCTTAATTGACGTTAATTTAATCAACAGAGTTCCCGAGCTCCACCCCAGGCAAGATTGCAAATGAAGAAGTAATAGAAAGAGTGGCGTTTTAGTAGATGGAAGTGAAAGGGAGAGTTCAATATAAATAAGTTATATATGAACCTTGAGTCTTTCTTCACTGGAACTTTCTTATTTGGCTCTGATGGCCAATCTCGAATTGACATCACAGGCGTAGGTAAATTTATCTCGTCCCAGATGCTGGTCCAAGAAGCAGGTTCCTGAGCTCCACCGCTAGGAAAGAGGATATTATCACAAATTATTGCAAAAAATTAAAAAGAGTAGCGTCTGAGTACGCGGAAGTAAAGGGGAGGGTTCACATTCAAATTATTTATATACGAACCTTGGTTGCCAAATAATGTCTTGTTGCGCCATTTTCTTGTCGAACATGATGTTGGTCCCAGAAGCAGGTTCCCGAGCTCCACCCCTAGGGAAGAGGATATTATCACAAATTAGTGGAAAAGTTTTAAAAAAAGAGTAGGGTCTGAGTACGCAGACGTAAAGGTGAGAGTTCAAATTCAAGTTATTTATACAGGCACCTTGATTGCCACGTTGATTGCGTCATTATCTCGTCCAAGATGCTGGCGTGGTCCTCGTCAAAAACAGAGTTATCTTCGTTTAAATCATCGGGAAAATCACTCGTGTCGTCGACATCCAGGAACACCATTTCATGCTCGGGTGAAAGAGAGGTTTTTGCGCTGTTAAGAGTAACGGGTGCATCGATCTCATCACTGATTCCTTCAAGGAAAGACAGAAAACAACGCGAATAAAACATGACCGACTAAGAAAATAGCAAAATAAGTCGAATTATTAGCTTATTGAAAGATACGAAACCATGTCCTATCAGTTGGGAGCTATAGAAATTTAAATCTTTTCTAAAATGGTATCTATAACATTTTATAGTTACAAACAGATCCATACAGTTTATCCATTAGTGGAGGTGTTTTTACTCCTGCATAACTATTGTTGACAATTAGCTGTTTTTTATCAGTGCACAATCTTACAATTGGTCTTTTTATGACTACCATACCTGAATTAAATTCCAGAGACTTCACAGCCCTTAACATGTGACGACGAGCTGCACTATCAAGATGCAAATCGTCTTGTGCGTGTACATCCAAAGCTTTTAAAATGTGTGGATAAACGTCATGGACCGCATCTCTTCCATAAATGCAGTCCAGATGGCCATAGTTAGGAATCTGGATGCAAGAGTACTGTTGACTGGGGTGCGCTTCCTTCACAAGGTTGTAAGTGGTGAAAGTACTGTCCGGGTGGTAGCAACTGTTCTTCTCTCCTAAAAAGAGGCACATTACATTGTTACGTACCCACCAACCTCACTGTCCAAGTATACAGCCAATAGCCCATTTTACAGTTGTGTTCTCAGTGCCCTCTTCTTTGAATGGAATCGTGGCTGGAGGTGACTTTGGTCTGTTCCAAATTAGCTTCCCACCTTTCAGTAAATGATGATGACTGAGAGACTTGTGAACATAATAACAACATCAACTGCATATTTAAACCGGGGGGGAGGTCCGACAAAACAAAAAATTAAACAAAGTCAATACTAGCCTCGCTTACTTGCACTCAAAGGTCAAGTCACCAAGCACACCACTACGAATTCGGTTTTTCGCGGTAGCTTCGGATTGTAAGTGTGAGGTCATACATAAAGACAATAGTTTTTAGTTTTATACATCCAGTAACGAAGTTATTTCTTTCGATATGTGCAGCAATTGAATCATAAAATGGAGGGTATGCAACCAGTTCCGAGAAATCCAAGGGACAAAAGCGTGGCTGCCATGTTGGTGTACCACAACGAAAGGAGCTAACGAGAAAACTTTGTTAAGGTACATCAATATGGCGGCGATGACATGCACGTTCATTAACGCCCCATACATATAACAAAATAGCTTGGTTGGTTTCTTTTCTTTGCCTTCGAGCAAAAGAATTTATTCATGCGTTACCTACATGTATGTTGCTACGATACTAATGACTGTAACCGTAAGTTAATTCTTCTTATAACACAAAAGATAATAATAAGTACACATGTAATTGCGTTTGGTTAATGACCGTGGGGTTAATGATAACTACTGTAATTTGAACTCGAAAGTAAAGAAGAAAAGAAGTCGTCAGTAATCTGTGAGAGATTGTTTCCATGAAATCTTTAGAGAGATTAACATAACCCTTCAGTTTGGGGAGTGATTAAAGATGTTTGAAAGTTTGTCAAAAAAAATTCATTAGAGCGGTTTTCAATTGAGTGTCGAAAGTAATTCGCGTTTTGCTTTGGTTTTGCTTTACTTCGCTCTGTGATTGGTTAAAAAATCTCGCGCCACTTTCACAACCAATCAGAAGCAAATCGCCACTTGCTCGCGCGCGTTTTCCCGCGCTTGGCGCTGGTTACATGTTCGAGTTCTGATAGGTTCATTGGGTAATTTGTGTTTGTTGTGATTGGCTGGGGTAATTACTTTGGTTTTGGTTTTACGACACTCATTTGAAAAGCGCTCTATAATGCTGTTTATCGAACAAACAAAATAATACACGGTTGATTAAGATTTGGAATTTTCTAACATGTTGAACTCAAAAGCGTATTATTATCTCTATCTTTTTTGTGGTCTCTCACCAACAATAAAGCAGATTGGAATATTCAATCGATTTATGTGCTCTTTGTACGCTGGTGACTCCAGTCGGTCCTCCCTATCCACATCAGGCAGATAGATGTCTTCTCCAGACGCCGAAACCAACTTCTTCTCTCTCATGGTCAAAGCCAACTGGGCACTTGCCTCTGCAGTTATATAGCCAAAGAACTCGTGCAGAGTGTCATGTGTCAGTGGGGTAAGATTTTCATGTTCCCATAACAGGCCATAAATGAAGCTTATTCTGTGAGAAAGATATCAAAGAAGAAACATTAATATCCCGGCTATATCGTGGTTTAAATGTGCAAGGGGATAAAAACTCTCAAGGTTTCTGGGTTCTATAATTACACAAACGACTACCGCGTTACGTTACATTCACAGCGTCGATATCCTACAGTTTGATCGATTAGATTCAGAGGCAATTCAATGATAAATACTTTAACCGAGTCACAAAGACATTTTTCTAACTGCTTACAAATCCTTATACCGAGTGATAACTCTTAGTGTTCAATATTCAAATAAAGTGCACGAAAATGGATCACCATTTGGACGGGTATAACAATTCAGAGAGCTAAGTTTTTGTCTTATTGGTACGTGTTCCTGAAGAAAGATTTTGGCCCTGTTAGTCTAAAAGAGTCTGCCCACTGGTTCAAAATAGCTTGAGTACATATTTTAGGATTTTGGCATGGTATAGTGAAGGAACAATAATATATTTAGTTGTATTTTGATTTGAAACACGGCTAGGGTTTAAATATTGGGTGTCGCAACTAACAAATTCTAAGGAGTACTCCTTCCTTTCCCGAGTGGGAGCGTGATCATATGTAGTTACAGTATTGCAAAAGCTTGTAATAGGTACAAAAATAATGGCAATAATAATTGTTACATCGGTTTGATTCGATAAAATTAAACTATTGCGTAACACAAAAGACGAAGAGATCATTACAATTTCACCATGCAGTAACAAATATGCAACATAATTAGGCAAGTTCACAAATTCTTTGATAATTTTTGTGCTGGAGATTTTTCTAATATTAGGTAAGTATTATTGGTGCCTTTCATTAAAGAACTGTCCTCTTAAAGTTGAATACGTAGGACATTTTAGGAGAAAGTTAATTTCGTCTTCCTCATCATTTGATTTACAAGTCGGGCATCATATGTTTTCCCTAGATATTTGTTGATATCGACCTAACTCGATCATATCGTGATTGCCTATTCTTAATTTGATCAGAGCTTTTCTTTCATTTGCTTTCTTTGTATAGTCCAGATAATGTGAGATTGTATAATGGTTTTTATATATTTTATAAAATTCTAATTTTGTAGAGTGTGTATAGTATTTTGCCAGTAGGAAAGTGTCATCTAAGTCGTCAGTATTGAAAAGATTTAGTCCATGGGAATCAGCCATTTTTATAAGATTAGAATAAAATTAGTTTTTTCAATGGAATGAAGTTCTAGTGACAGTCGAAAGATTTGTTTTATTACAGAGTTCTGATCTTTATTTTTAAGATACAAAACATAATTGAGAATTTTCTGATTGACAGTGATAATGAGTGGGAATCTTCCAAGTCCAGCTCTAGATGTTAAATTGGAAGCCTTAATTTACTTCTAAATTAAATAGCGTTTGCGAAGTTGTAATTACAAGTTGAAATTGGAGAGATCATCGTGTCAAAAATATTGGATGCAAGATGTGGTTTTAATCTACTAAAGTTTGTGTGTTTTCGTATACTGAAAAGGACATGTACGGATTTTTCTTTCAAATGATCAAGCGCTAAGGTTAAAGTACCTGTTGGAGAGATTCGAGTCGTTGAATATTTGTAACTCTGAACAATTTCAATGTTTTCATTGTCCATAAAGAACTCACAATTATTAGACTTCCTGGTGTATTTTCGGAAAATCATTGAACTTTTGTGTTTTTTTTCCAAATTATTAATACGAAGCATCCATGAATTGCAATATGAAGACGACATTTGCAAATAATTTTGTAATCCTGTTTTGGATCTAGATAATCAAATCGTCATCCAGAAAAGGTAATTGAGTTTTGTGCCATTCGATAAAATAAAAGGATCAGAAAAGCATTTTTAAAAGAGCAAGGTAAATTGTTTAGGTACAAGTTAAAAATAACGGTCTTAAAATGCAACCTTGGCGTACACCTCTCGAGTATTGATTGGATCGAGTTTTACTATGGCCAATTTTTAGAGAGCAACTAGAGATTAAGTATAAACGCGAGTCTCCCAGTAGCTCAGTGGTTAGAGCGTCCGACCGGTGTACGGAGGGTCATGGGTTCGATTCCCGTCAGGGACTCAGATTTTTTCTTTGTTCCACGCTCGCGACATGTTGAATATTCCATCTTTTCTTATAACATTTAATCTGGTTGTAAAAATGCTCTCCTAAGTTCATTTTAAGCAAGAGACACCTTCGTGCCAAATGGATTCAAAACCTTTTTTGAAATCGACAGAACAAACATAATTTTTTTCTATATGGCAATGAACATGTTTATCTACTAATGTTAGCAGAGTTAGGACACGGTCTGCTGTGCGATTTTTCGGTAAATAACCAATCTGAGATTTGTGTAATATATTGTTGGTTTCAACGTCTTTGATTCAAAATAGCGCAGAGAAGTTTTCCCAAACAGCTTGAAGCGCAGATTCCCTTGTAACTGTTTGGATCGTTTTTGTCTCCTGATATATGAATTGGAGTTATAAGACCACTGCACCAATTTATGGGCATTTTACCTAAAATTAGAATGATATTAAAGAGTTTGAGGTACAGAGGTGGGTTATCTTAATCATTTCATTTCTTGTTTTATCAGAAAACGCTGATTTGTTGTTCTTCAATTTTTGCACGGTTATGCGTATCTCTTGTTCGGTAATTGGATAGTCTATAGAGTTTAGTTGTTCCCTTTGATTTTCTAGAAGTCGAAGTTCGTGTTGGAAAGGATTAATAGGTTTGTTTGAGTGAAGAGATTGAAAGTGGTGAAGCCATTTCTCTTCTGAGATTGTTGGAGGGTCTTTCTTTTTTTAGAGCATCATCCATTGATTTGAAGGAACTCCAAAATATAGTTTTGTTAGAAGTATGTGTAGTTTCCTCTAGCTGGGAGATCTTTTTTGTTTAGTACTCTTTTCTTTTAATGTCAGAAGGTTTTTGTATTCTTTTAGGGTGCAGTGATATCTCTCATGTAAATTGACATTTAGAGGATCCCTATGTTTTTTGTTTGCCAGTTTTAAACGACACTCATTATCAATCCATTTTTTGTTTGATCTTGTCTTGATACTGCTCCGTTTCTTTATGTTTCTAGTTTGTAATTAGGATGTTTTCTACTTTATTTAGGCTGTTTCCCAATAAAATCTGCAAAAAACATGTCTTGATCACAGATTGGATAATCAATTACACTCGTTCCAGTTTTTCTGTGGAATGTAGGTCTTCTGAGAGTGTCCCCATTAACTCTTCCATTCAGTATTCTGGGGTCGCAGGTTTTACAAATTTCAAGTTATCTTTTTCCGCAACTATCTGATTCATTGTCGTAACTATTTCTCTGAGTGAAAACTCGCTGTACGGACACCCTGTAATAAAGTGAAAGTACGTTAATCCGGCCATCAACGGACCCCGAAAATATTAATAGTCACACTTTAAGGGCCCACGGACCTATTTTTCGCGCATTGCTAAGAAAATGAGAAATCACTTCCGGTGAATGGCGTCAGCATTTCACTCAAGTTCAAGTGCGATGCGTTCAAAACTTTTGTTACGCACACGGTAGTTTATTGAGCTTTTCCGTTGGAAAGTTAAATTTAAACAGCTTGTTTAAAATTGTATTGGGGATATTATTTGTTTGTGGATTTCTAGCTCAAGAAACACGGGGAGGATTGGAAATGCTGCAACGCCGCTTATATGAAGTATTTCTGCGGTGACTTTTGAAAATACGAACACCGGAATTCAACTCGTGAAAATGGCGTGTACACCATGCATCACATGGCCGGTGAAAGGTAAGAAAAGGCTAAACATCTGTTTTTGAACCACGAGAAACTGCTTCCAATAGGTTTTTATGATTATTTAACCAAACAGTGCCTAAAGAAAACTAATTGAAAAATCGACCACTCTAGGTGAAGAACGTGTACTTTAAGTCAATTTGTGGGTAAAAAAATCAACGAAGCTCGCGAAGAAGGAAAATCCTCCTTTTAAAATCAACAAGTAAAGGCAAAATTAAACTTAAATGTCAGTAGAAGGACTACCTATGTCGGCTCAAAGTTAAAAAGAAAATTGTGGACGGTTTTGTTTTGTTTTGAAGCACTTTAGTACGAATTTAATATTGTGTGATTAACGTGTCCATCGAAGGTTCACATGAAGCGCCCGTGATTCGCTTAAGGCGCGCGTGTTGTGCGTTGAGGTAATGTACGCATGCGTAAAGAAGTCGACTTCCGGTAAACTTTTAAAAACTCTACCTACTTTGTGGTTTTAGCTTGGATTATTTTTTTTTTCCCGGCGATAAACTTTTTTATGCTAGTTTTGCAGTATTTCTATGCATTATTACTTGGAAATTTCGCTCTTCTGGAGAAGCTATAGCTATTTCAAAATTTCAAATGCCCCATGGCAATTTAGTTTTTAAGAAAAGTTTTAAAGTGATGCATTAGTAGATGAAACCTTAAATTAGGCCATTCAGCATTGCAGTATGTACTGATAAGTTGTAAAACGTAGACGTTTATAGACTTTTTCTTTACCGGTCACGTGATCGTGGGCATGGCCTAATGACGTCATATTTTGTGTTACGGGTGAACACAAAGTCTAAACCCATGAAATAACTCTCATATCACCAAAAATGATGGAATTACATGACAACGAATTTTCCTTGGCAGCGGCTCAGAAAAATAGGTCAGTGGGCTCTTAACCGGATTAAGGTTTATTTTCAATAGAAAATGACTGCCAGACCTTTTGTTAGGACCAAAAGTGGCTATTCATAACACGAGGCAGTCGTATTAAGAGGGTAGCCGTAAGTCTTTAAGAGCGCCTGTCTGTAAAAATCAGACAAAATCAAAATTCCGCGGCAAGGGTGGAAAATTCGATTTCTTTCATATTTTAATGTTAGATAGGTTAGGGTATAGCTAAAATCACTGGATACT
>Ga0126336_10000109_pt1 | contig 22632 bp, 16 predicted proteins | sample SidCmetagenome_FD_92530 | JGI IMG/M metagenome (GOLD analysis project Ga0126336, IMG submission 92530) | Coral microbial communities from El Islote,Puerto Morelos, Mexico - Siderastrea C C metagenome | ecosystem: Host-associated > Invertebrates > Cnidaria > Coral | place: El Islote,Puerto... | reverse complement strand
ATATATATATATATATATATATATATATATATATATATATATACATATATATATATAAATTCTTGAACTTGGTAGAACCGCGTAGTGTTGTGCAGCGTGATTAACAGCATCAGCGTTAAAATTACCAAAGGCTTTCATTTCTTAGGCCACATTTTAGGACTGATTATGTCTATAAGCTCTACAGTGAATAAGAATTGCCTATCGTAGCATAATTAACCAAACACCACAGTAAAGCACTGCTCGCTAGCATTGATACAAATGGTCACACATAATACTGGGACCACAGCCTCAAAAGGGTAAGAACTTATGGAGGTGTGATTTACCCTGGGATGAAAATCACAACCATTTAAGCTTATCGTTGAAAATGAAATGAAAGTGCTATTTACGCAATTAATCTCTGCCCACTAAGCTATAAGCAAAGAAAACAAATACACAGGGCAGTTTTTCTATGGGAAATTTGAAGTCGTGCCCACTCTCTTCGACTTCCATTCGTGCGGCATAAAGTGTTATTGTGTGCGGTAATGACGCCATACTGACGTCATAATTTCTTAGGTCTTTGGTGACCCGGCGACCTCCGACGAGCGAAAATTAGCACAGCCTGAAAAAAGGGGAAAAATAATAAACACATATCTTGTCCCCTCGCAAGTTTCTCAATCATGCTTTCGTGAGCCATATTTTATTAATGAAGAGTTTGCATGGGCTGTGGTTTAGTTCAGCTAAAAAAGGCCCATCTATATTTAGCCTTGAATAAACTTATGGCCGCCTGCAGAATTTTACTTGCTGTAGTGCGAAAAATACCAGCGTTTGATTGGGCGAGACTGGTCACGTGGCACACCTTCCCTTCCGATCAATGTTGTTCCACTGATAGACGCTAGTTTGCCAAGTGATTGTGTTTTTAGAGTGCTTGGGGACCATAACTGGAAAGAAAACCGGTAGTTTCCTTCGGGAACTGAGGTAAATGCGATTCTTTTTCCTTTCGTCGCCAATCTTGACGTTTCGATGTCCACAAGACCTCAAAACTCTTTCTGTACCCGCTGTCTCTCTCAAGCTCGCACTTATATTCAGCATAAATTTTATCCGCCATATCAAAACCTGCTTGTCGACTATTCGCTTTCGCTTGCAAGCCAAGTATTTATTTTAAGACCTGGCATTATCTCTGCTAGGTGCCTACTAATACCAGTGTATTTCTTTTTCAGTTTGGCCATGTTCATGTGGAACTCTGCTCGAGAGAGAATTTTTTAGAAGTCGTCAAATAGAATATTTTTCGCCACATTCCTCGAACCACGACAGATGTAGGCAACATTTTATGATGGATCCAGCACCTGAATCAGGTAGTTTGCTGTCTTGTGTCTTTTCTTGACAACTGTTTAATCGTATTTAATACTTTGTGCGAATGGGTCGCGACAATATGATCGCTGGAAGTTACGGAGACCACAACTAGAGACATTACAAAATGTGTTGATTGTGTATGGAGACACGGTTAGTCGATTTCTCAACATTTTGCAGCACTGCTCTTTAAATCACCTTCCTATACTACTTTGCCTAATAATCCCCGCCATAAAACTGGAAAACTATACCTGTCCCTGGAGAGGAACGTCTGTGCGATTTCCTGAAACTTGTTCCAAAGTCTGTTTGTGTCTGTATATTTCTCAAAGCTACAGCTTTCGTGATATGTCGCCGGAAGATTTGGTTACTGATTACGGCGAGCGCTCATAACCTCGCTGCCTTTTTGTTTACTATGTGATATATACAATTTTCGGGCTCGATTTGCTCAATAATTTCCTGGCAGCGATTTGTGTTTTTCTATTTGGGTTTGGTGATACGGATACGGTGTTGCTCTCGCCTTTCGAATTCGTTTTGTCAATGTTTTAATTTTAGAAGTACGAAAGTAGGTTATTCAAAATAGAATAAGCTTACTTCTGTTGCTGTATGTATTTTAAATAAGTTAAAGATAGCCTAGTTGTCATGTTTTTCTTATGCTCGATGACCGGAAAAATCCATAATAGGATCGGAGCTAAAAACTGGGAAAATTTCTTTTTTGGCACAGTCGCAGTAAGAATTGATTCAATCAGTAAGTTGCTGTCTTTTATAAGCAGACTGCACGCTGCAAATGGGGAGATAGCTGGAGAATGTATTCAAAAATAGAACTAGGGTATTGTTTTTAGCGGAAAAAGTTGCACGAAAGAGTAATTTAACTTTATTTTAGTATGAAGTCTCTTTATTCGCCTCTGTTGGTGTTTTAAACCGGTGAAGTATTTTTTTTTTCAAGTAGAAAAACAAATCTCTAAAATGCCATACAGGATTGCCATGGTAAAATGTCAGAAATCGAGGAAAGTCATATGCTCTCGTAACATATTGAACCAACTTTAAATATCTGCCTTTTAAATTGTCTGTGAAATAGCTGCCGATTGTTCTGTTATCTTAAAAAATTGAGATTCTAGTTAGTGTATTGTTTTAGCAAGACTTCTTTCTGGATAATCTAAATGGATATTCTTCAAACATCAATAAGCAGTCTTTGCTAAGTAGATTTTCGAGCAGTTTGACACCTTCTTCTCACAATAATTATTTATCTATAAATACTTTTCTCGTTTTTGAAGGGTATTAAAACTAGGAAATTAGATTTGCACCTGCACATGTAAGTCCAAATGCAAAGTTGTTCGTCTGTGTTGTGAAGCTAATGTGTCTTTGTATACTTAAATGAATATTTTGCAAGATTAACGTGCAGGTGTCATACCAGTAATTAATGTGGAATTGAAATCACACCAATATGGGGTGTCTTTGTACAATATGCTGTATAAAACAAAAAAAATTGTTGAATCAAACATTGGGCCATAAAACTACTGACATAACACTTGTTTGCACTTTTCCAAAGTGCAGAACTTGAGTAAATCATAGAGACAGTGGATTTTGAGAGGTTTTTAGGTCAACACGTAGTTGCACTTTCCTCATGTCATTCTAATAGTGTAATGCTCACTCGCCAAGGGTAAATAAAGGACATTTATTTATGCTGCATTACCACCTATAATTATAAATTGTAAATGCCAAAAATTAACTTCTGGAATGTTGGTTCTAACCATGAAATGCAACATTGTAGCTGCAAGAAAAAGCAGGGTACTAAATGTCACAGAACAGCTTGTAAAGAATCAACATTCCAGAAACATTTTTGGTGTTCACAGTTTTGTTAGCTGGTCTGAGATGTCTATACTCCTTTGTTAAACAGTGAATAGCACAGATCAGAGGTACAGAAGTTATAGCACAGATCAGAGGTACAGAAGGTTTGGCTCACAGGGAATGGCCCTAACTTAAGTGCGTTTGTACGTACATACACAGGGAATGGCCTTTACTTATGTATGTACATACGTACGTACATACATGCATACATGCATCCATGCAACAAAGTTTCATTTGACAAGGCAGCTTGGAACAAAAGGCAGCAAATGCTGATGTGGTCCTGCTAACTATTTACACGTATATTATAGTATAATTAAAATTAAATACATGTTAACATCTCCATGATGAAGCAGAGATTCTCTCAGTCTGAACAAATTAGAAAGATGAGAGGGGGGAGAGCGAGAAATTAGGTGCCTGTGCGCAATGAACATAGCTTATACAAGAACTGACCTAAAATGAGCCACAGTGACTTACTATGACCAACAGTGACTTACAATGAGCTACAGTGACCATCAATGAGCAGAGTTTAGAGCTGCAAGAAGTTGAGTTGGAGAAAAACTATCCCAAATTCTAAGTTGTGTGGGATATAAAATGAAGTTATACAATGAACTCCAGTGCAATTGCACATGTTCGCACGCGGTGGTCAGTTGGTGAAGATGCAACTTCAAAAATATAGCAAATCCGCGTGTAAGATTTTCTGATCTCTTAGCGGTTTTCCAATCAAAGAAAAAAGTTTTATCCAAGGCATTCTGCCAAGAAGCAAAAGTCAGTGGAACTTGAGGTTTGTAGAATTAAATGACCATTAATGTCACTGTTCCATTGTAAACAAATTTGTTACAAAGTGTTCTTGCTTGTTTGAGACTTAGAACTTAAACTATCATGACACTGCTTTTAAAGCAATCTGACAGTGTCTCTGAGTTTGTCCTATGAGTACATGTAGACTTATACTATGAACTAAACAGATGTAATATGGAAGACTACTAGCCATGAATGAGGCTTTTAAATACATGTAGTAAGAGCCATTGCCAGGTTTAAATATGTTTCCAGACCACATTGCAAAGTATCGGAAGAGATACTGGACATGAAAGGCAATTCTATGAGCTTATACACATGGAGCATTCATTTGTAAATAGACTTTTTCGTTATGGAATGTTGTTGAGCAAAGGTCACCCAACCTACCACCCCTAGGACATTATGTTCCACTAACTGCATTTTAGGGATTTTGCTTTAAAAGCCGTGTAAAGAAATAGCAGCTACTGTAGAAGAAAAAGATGCCAAATAATCAGATAAAAGAAGTGTCTGTAGGATGTGGTTAACAGTATTCCCACTTATTCAAAGTAATTTTAAACACAAAACAAAAAAAGAAAATGTAGATTGTTTCATGCGAAATACTCCAAATGTTGTAGGGAAGGGATGGTGTTGATAGCTTGATGGCATTTTGATTTCTGGGCTGTGGAAAAACCTGGAAGTAGCTAGTAAACAGTAATTTACGAGACACTTTACACAATTGTTGGGAGTATAATACTTCAAAGGCTGGGGTAGTTCATTCCATTTATTTCCATCTTGTTGGTTTTTAGATAAAACCATTCAGTTTTCATAGGAAATGAACTCAAAGAGCCATGGCGTGACACTGGGATAATCTGTCATTCTATCACATGTTAAACAATGTCCCAATCTACTCAAGTTACGTGGCTCTTTGAGTTCATTTCCTGTGAAAACTGATGGGCTTTGCGGCTTGACTGATTTGTGAAATTCACATTCACTTCCAAAGTTTCACCAGTTTGGTCACTAACTTCTAAAGATAGACTTCCATCTGCGAATATAAAAGTAATTTTAACGTATAGATTTGCACTTATTTGGGAAAACTCAAGATGGAACTGTGGTAGGTTTTGATAGGCAAACGTGTATCCAGGCCGTGAATGCGCTGTTGTTTGTATAATAACAACATAATTCAATAAATTGTGATCGTCCAGGTGAGTGTATCCTGAGAAAGACTGTTTGAGGTGACATTGACTGACGTTTCGACAACCTGAGCGGAAGTCATCATCAGAGTCAAGTGAACTGTGAATTGTCAGTAGATGTTATAAGTCTCTGGTGATTGTCCTGATTGGTCGACGATCTCATGATGTTATTGGTTGTCTGTCAGTTAAGCCGTGATGTTATTGGGTGTGAAGACTGTTAAACGTGATTGGTTCGTTTCGATCTGTCTTTTGTTAGTCAAATGTCCGTTAGTCTATTGTTAGTCAAATAAGTTGGTTTGTCTATTGTTTGTCTGTCTTGTTATTGTCGGCAATCAGTCGTTCGTAAGGTGCAGGTAGATGTTGGCAACGGTTCAGTGGTGTTTGTTCTAAGTTAGTAAACCAGCTTTCCAGAGTAATTCGTTGATAGTAGTCCGTACTGTAGGTAACCCATTCAGCAGAGTCCCAGTCGATTCTGTGGTTTGTTTTTAAATGGTGCTCAGCAATGTGATTGTTGATATCACCATTTCTAGTCGCTCGTTTATGTTCAGTCAGTCGGATGTTCAAATTTTTGCCAGTCTCACCAATATAAGTGGCCTGGCAGTCACAGCATTTGATTTTACAAACTGCTCCCCGTCTGTCGCTCGGTTCGTCTTTGTCTTTAACGTTCGTCACTAGCTGTCGTAAAGTAGTGATAGGTTTGTGAGCAACGCGGATGTTGTAGGGTTTTACGATTCCTGCGATAGTTTCAGAAGTCCCTTTGATGTAAGGCATGGTTGCAGTAGTGACAGGTGTTGCATTAGTGTTCGTAGCATTTGGTTTGGAGTTTCTGTAAGTGTTGTGTCCTATAAAGTGCTGGTTGTAATTGTTGTTGTTGAAAACGTTGTCTAAGTACTTGATTTCGTCCGTTAAGCTGTCGGGCGAGTCACAAACTAGTTGCGTGTGTCTTGTCAGGGTCCGTATAGTGGTAGCTTCGTGAGAAGTTGGGTTGTAAGATGATTGGTCGAGTAGTCTGTCGGTATGTGTCAGTTTTCTGTAAATTGTCGTCCGTAGTTCATTATTGTCGCGGGTAACTAAGCAGTCTAGAAAAGGTATAATTTTACCATTTTCCTCGATCTCCTTAGTAAACTGTATGTCGGCGTTTTGTCTCTTGAGGTGTTTGTGAAAATCGTCGATTTCGTCTTTGTGTATGGCTGTAAAGGTATCGTCAACGTAACGTAGCAAGAGTGGTAGTGTTCGTTTGTAAGTTGCGAGGGCTCGTTCCTCGATGTTTTGCATGACGATTTCTGCAACAACAACGGAAACTGGTTGAGCCCATAGCTGTTCCATGCAACTGTTTATAGTGCTTGCCATCGTACTGAAAATACGTAGAAGTAAGACAAAGGTTCAGTAAGTCCATTAAATTGTCTGTAGGTAGCGGTAGTTCAGTAGTAGAGTTGTTGATGGCGGCCTCAGTGCAGTCTAGAGCCAGTTGAAGTGGAATACTGGTGAACAGTGATTTCACATCAAAAGACACTAGTTTGTAGTCGTCAGGTACTTGTACTGTCTTCATTGCATCAATAAAGTTCTCAGTCAACTGTAGTTTGTGTCGTGATTCGTCGGTCAAAGGTTTCAGTACGGTAGTTAAGTATTTGAACAGTTGGTAAGTCGGGGACCCACAGAATGAGACTATGGGTCACGTGGGTATGTTAGGTTTGTGCAGTTTCGGTAGTCTGTAAAGTTTCGGTAGTTGTGGTACATGGCACCTCAGTCTGTTGTAGTGTTGAATGTCAGTAGCATCAGTTTTCTTGAGGTCAAGTAGTTTGCTGTTACATTTGCGTTGAAGTGCTGGCGTCGGGTCTCGTTTGAGTACTTGGTAGGTCTGTTTGTCGTTAACAAGTGCGTCCATTTTGTCATAATAGTCTGTCTTGTCCGTAACAACAGTCACTCGTCCTTTGTCAGCGGGGAGTATGACAATGTTTTCATTGGTTTTCAGTCATTTCAGTGCTTGTCATTCGTCTTTAGTCAAGTTACTGTAACAACAGTTCTTTACAGTCCTTTACAGTGAAGTTCTTTATTCGCTTTTAAACATTCACCGTCTTTTGAAAATGGATTTCTGTCAGTATACATGTAAAGGGCTCTCGAGGCATATTCACAAATACCAAGCGGACTCAATTTACTGAATTTTAAGATTTATAGATATCTGCTATTGTTCATTTGTGTTGTTTCATGCGTATACACAAGTTGACATTGTATGCGCTGAGAGTCGATGTTTATTAAATCCTTAAACTTGGCGTGCGACCGGCTATTATTCATCCTTTGAGAAATAAATCATTTTCTTGAAAGTTCTTTTCGAGTTTGCATGTTTGAAAAGTCCTTGTTTCTCTATTCTGGACACTCGATTCTCAATCCTCGATTCTCACAACTCGCAACTCGAACGTCTCGTGTTTGAAGACTCGAGAATTGAGTTTTGAGGATCAAGTTGAGACTGTCAACTTACATTTGACTGGACTGTAAAAACCATCATGATGGAAATAAAAATAATGGAATGAACTACCACAGCCTTTGAAGTAGTATACTTCCAACAAATATGTAGAAAGGTTATAAAAGCTTTTGAGAAGGACTTCCCTTTGGCATCATTTATGTTCAAGTTATAATTAACCATAAAGCAAATTTTTACATTTTCTTCTTCACCATGGCATGAGGACATAAAGTATCAAATATACAAAATAAATTTATTGTGAGGAGTGTTCCTGTGTTGATATCAGGTAATAAAAAATTAATGTGTAGATTGCATGTTGTTGCTAGGTTTCAGTCCCACGAAGATGCTATCCTGTGAATGTATTGACATGAGTAGGAGGGCTGTATGGGAAAACATACAGGCCAAGGTCATGTTACACTGAATTTAAAACACCCTGAATGAGGAACAAATATTTTTTGGTGTCCAACGTGAATGAACTCAACCGGTGACTGTAAAATGTAAATGAAATACATGTTGCTATGAAAAGAGTGTGGTTGTTATTAAATTAAATGTCTGCTGTTTAAGGGATGTCCTGCTAAAATCTGTATGAGATTACTGGTACCTCAAGTGTTATTTTTAAGGTGAATACAATGGTCACAAAATGTACAGTATAATAGGCAAAGGAAGTGAATGGTGTTGACATGCAATAAAACAATGTACATAATTACAGAAAATAAAAAATATGTAAAAAAAGATGTTCGAAGGGCTGTTCTTTTGAAAGCTTTCTTTGTTTCAAATTGTAAGTGCAAAATTAATGGCAAATTACAGGTATCAATAACTACTTTTCAATATGTAAGTGGGAAACATTTACTGCAGGTGTGGTTGTGTATAGCAGAAATTTCATTTGTCTGGAAATGTGCTTTGTAAGTAAAACAGGGAGAGATCAGATGGCAGCATATTAACCAATGAATTTCCCACCTAGGATTATGCAACAGCTGTAGTTATTTATTCTAGATTTAGAATTCTATGAACATTCTTGATGAGTTTGATGAGGACATAATTTTGTGTGTTTTCCTAGGAGTTTATTCATTATTTGAAGTATTTCTTTTCATTCCTCAAGCATAATACAAAGAAGGAAGTAACAATGCTAATTAATAGTGAAAACGTGGTCTGAAATACTGTATCCTTGAGGCAAATGAGTTTGGTCTACTTTACCAGCTTACAACACATAAAGGTTGAAGAATTTAATTTTTTGTAGATTTTTCTTACAATCTGTCAAAAACTGTCTTGCAAAAACTCAATGGCCACAAAATTATTTTGTGGCAAACATTTTCTCCACCACACAAATTACAAAAAAAAGAAAACAAAATCAACAAGAAAGAATTATTCTAGAATTCTAGACTTTGGAGAGAAGCAAATGTGTAAAACAGTCTTGGGTCAAGGATCACTGTAAGGTACAGTTTTTTATGGTGTAAAATTCATTTGTCACTTTTCAAGATGTTAATGTCTTGAATAGAAACTCCAAAACTAGCTAGAACCAGAAAATGTCAGTCATTCCAAATCCTAAGAATTCTGAAGATGTAACAAAACACTCCAACTTTTCTCAGTCTGTGTTATAAAACACACAAAGATTTTATGATACGTAGTTTATCTTTTTGAACCCATTGAATAGTGAATTAAATGTTAGGTCAAATGGGAGTGAAATAAGAGCAAAACAAAATGGTTTATTATTAGTTAGGGCCGAGGATCATTTGTAACATTTTGAACTTTCATGCTAATTGCCATTCTACCTTGTGTCTTTGTCAACTGAAATGAGTCTTAAGTGAATGGTTAAATACGTAAACTAGACTAGGTTTCTAAAAATAAATCCAATTTGCATGTCGTCAAGCAACACCTGCTGGCTGATACTTTCCCTCTGGGTGGCGAGACCATGTGAACCTTCAAAACTGAAAAATATATAATTATATATATTGCAAAATTTAATCTAAAAAACAAGCACTACCATGAAAGCTGTTGCTCTGTAACATTTGATTGGTCATACTTGCATCTCTCTTCCACAGATTCAGAAGCTAGAACTGTTTAGTACAGGAAACAAATAGGTCACCAAAAGAAACTGCTGAATATTATCTGCAGGTGTATATGAATGGTTCCACTGTCTTATGCTGTAAGATTTTTATCCATTGACTCAAAAGCTGCTCCTTGTACAGCACAATAAACGGCACCACAAGAATTATGGTACTGCTCAGAAGCTTTATTGTTTGAATGGTCACATTTTAGGATTTCATCCACAGACTCAAAAGTTAGAACCAACTTGTACAGCATGATAAACAGTACCACAGGAAAGTACTGCTCATTGGCTTTCATTTGAATTTCACACTTCAGGATTTCGTCCACAGACTGAAAAGTTAGAACCATCTTGTACAGCATAGTAAACAGCACCACAGGATCAACCCAGTCAACAGCTTTCATTTTAGTGTTGCACTTTAGGATTGATCCACATACATTGTTCTCAAAAATGTTAAAAACTACATAATTTGTTAAGCATAATACCCAGCATCTCTGTTCAATAGTTTTCACTTGAATGGTCACACTTAAGGGCGTTAACAACAGATTTCAAAGTTAGAACCGCTTTTTACAGCATAATGGACAGCACCACAGGAGAGTACAACTCAGTAGCTTTCATTTGAAATGGTCACACTTTTGGATTTCATCTTACACTCAAAACGTTAAAACCCTGGCAGTGAAAACGTTATAAGTAGTGGTAAACAATATATTAAGTCTGTGAGAAAACCGTTAATTTTTTATGTGAAAGTCAGAAACAGGGTTGCAACAGGTCAGGAAATGGTCAGGGAAAACAAAACTATTTCAAGGTCAGCGAAGAGTTAGGGAATTGCATTCTGTGTCAGGAAAATTGAAATTTTGAAGAGGGGCTGGGGTAAATTGAAATTTTAACAGCTTTGTTGTATTGGTGTTACCGGTAAAGGCTGAAAGAATAATTTTAGTCTTGTAGGATTGTATATAAATGTGTGTGTTGCTCCATGCTATATTAATATTAATATATTAATATTTATTGCTATATTAATATTTATTTAACTACTAGTTTGTTGTTAATATAGCATGGAGTAACACTTTCTTCACACAATAATTTCAGGTTACCGTCATTTCAGCAATGGGTTTTTCTGCCGAAAGAATAATGTAATCTGTCATTGTCAGCGATGAAACAGGTAGAAAAGATGACTATAAGGAGAGGTTGGAGGCTGCACCTTCAGAGAGTTCTGCTTAGTATCCTTCATTTGAATGGTCACACTTTAGGATTTTACCTATAGATGCAACACGTTACAACTATTTTGAACAGCATAACAGACAGCCGTATCATTTGGCATACATTGTGTACATTTGGCATACATCGAGTTTAAAAGCTAAAAATTTGGAAACTTCCACTATCTGTGATTTGTATTTCTTTTATCAGGGAAATTTATTTGTTATCATGGATTGGAAAAGTCAGGGAATTTTGAGAACTGATCTCTGTGGCAACCATGTAAATAAAAAGCCTGCAAAATAGCCTATAATGCCCATTCAACTCATGAACAAAGACTTTGCACAAGACACTTTTCACAAAGTCTAAATTTTTTGTTCTCAATCTATGCATCTCTCGCTAAAGGGAAAACTAAAATGAACATCTGCCAGGTGTGGGGAATGGCCAACTTTGACTTCCTTTGGCCACTAAGGACTCTGAATCTCCAGAGAGTTGTTCGCACGTGATAAAAATGGTAAATACTTGGTGTACAAACCACACTTGCAGACAATCTGCACTTAGAGTGTAAAAGCTCAAATTTTGGAAAAAAAGTTTTTACAAGAAGCTTTCAGAAACATCACTTTCCAAAAAAAATCTGCAAAGAAGGTTTTGGTTTATTTTAATGCCTTGTTGCTTATTAAGCAGCAGCTGTTTTGAGTAGCTTGAGTTTGCTTTTATAGCACTTGCACTGTAGCATTTTGCCTCTTGAATCCTTTCCTTTCTGGAAAATTCTTGTTGCAAAGATGTCAGGATAAAAACATAGACTATATTTTCAATTCATTCAATGATTTTAGAATTATTCACCCATTTTTCTGCGGTGAAAACTAATACAAATGTAATTAATTTTATCTGATTTATCAACGTCAATGCCAATCTCTTTTGTACGGGCTTGCTCTTCTGCTCCTCACAGGTAGCTAACAAATTCATATGGACAAGTCAATTAATATGGTAACAAATTTTGTTTCAGACTCTCCTACAAGAGTGACAACAAGCAATAATCGAGTCCCAGTTGTTCCACTTGCTCAACATTATGCTGGTAAGCGTATAAGCAAATCTGTAGTATGTAAATAAACGTCATTTGATTTAATATAGTCCAGTAATAATGATACTCAGTCACTTGAGGGATTTGTTTCCGTCTTTGTGTGAGGTGTAACTCATTCTTTTGGTGATAATTTTTGTCCTCTTCTTGAATAGCATAGTGCACTAATTGCAGTTGGCAGTAATCTGTAATGTTGATTAGCGAAATAAACTAGTAGTAGTAGTAGCAGCAGCAGCAGTCATCGTTGTTTTCATCACTGCTACCACCACTGTTGTTTCAATCAATTGAAGGGGTGCGTGGAAGAAGGCCCTAAGTGACTCCTGATCTAATGTCAACTTCTCCCTTTGATTTACAAACATACACAAGGAAAATTGGAAGGAGAATTTAGCAGTTCATCAGAAGTCACTTGGGGCTTTATTCCAGGCCCCTCTTCAATTGGAAGACCTTTGTAGCATGTTTGTCAGAAGGGGGCTAATGAGAGAGAGAACACAGTACATGAAGAATGATGTTACGTACTTTTTTATTTCCAGACATGAACAACCACTATGCTGCCTCTGTGTCCCCTGAGGGTGTTCCTGTGCCGCGGTTCATTCTGTCAACCAATCAACAGCAGCAGCTTGCTGATCTTTTTCATCTGAAGCAGCAACAGGAGATGCAGCAACAAATACTGTATCAAAACTTTCAGCAGCAGTTACAAGTACTTAAGCAACAGCAGCAGCATGAAATGCAGGTACTGTTTCAAACTTTTTTTTAAAAAAATTGTTTTGCGCTTTAGTGAAAATTGCCAGGTTGCGGCTTGTGTCTTCCTCAGAGCTAAGACTGAAGTTGATAACACAGGCTGAAGCTTTGATGATTCTTAGGGGTGCGTGCAAAAAGCCCTGATGCCATACCTATAATGCAAAGCCTTCACAAGTCTAAGGTCAATAGGTATAGAGGGGACAGAACTGTTTAATTAACATTAATTTTCTTCTGTTCAAAGCTGAGTAATCTGTAGGTTGTTAGCATGCTTGATTGACTTCAAGGCAACTCGCCCCTGCTGCCTTCTTGGACAGCTAGTGTGAAGTCCAGTGTGAATTTTTATGTGCTGGCATATGTTGAGAAGCTAGACAGAAGTCCACAGATGGATTTACATGTATCACAGTAGTGGGGGTCAGCAATATGTTTTGAACCCTTTTGTAGTTTGTGGAAATGAGGTATTGCAGTTGTGTTGCATTGTAACAGATTCAGGCCAAAACAGAGGGAATAAGACCAATGAACTGGCAGATATTGTCGTGCTTGTTAAATTGAGTGTTCCAGCCCATTTTACAGTCAAACTTCTGATTCCACGCAGAGCTTTTTTGCTTGGTTTTGCTGAAATAAGTTTTTGTTTTAAGCTATTTACTCAGCAGGTGGCTTGCCTTTGGGCAAGTAAATGCAAAAGATAGTTGAATGATAACAAAGTCTACATATGCTTGTCCTGAACAACTGGACAGGATTTTTCATGAGACCTGCATTATCATAGATGGTTATCTGTCTTGTGTCGATCCCTTTGGTGTTCAGAGGTTTGACAGTGATTTGAATTGACTGGCATCTCAGGAGGCTGCTTTTCATTGGTTGTTTTCAGTACCAACTTGATTTTCAGCGGTCTGGGGTCATGGAGCAACGCAAGAGGCTGTTGCTCAAGATACAAGAGGAGCAACAACGTCAACGAGAACAGCAAGAACAAGCTCTAAAGGATAGGGAATACCGCTTTCCACAACCCAAAATTAAGGTGACAACTCTTAATAAAATATTTCCTAGGAGTAGCCAACCCTTTGCCTTATAGACATGTGTAGTAGTTGGTCTGTTTTGGGATCAAAGAATGAATAGTTACATTGCAAACTAGAGTTTTCTATCAGTTGATTGTTGCAAGGGGTAAATTCCAAATCCTCTGAGCTAATTACCAGAATCGATAGAGACCGAGAGCAAGCACTGTAATTTGTTTTTTAGCGTGGCCGGGTGAAAGAGGTTATCAACACAGTATGTTGGTAAAAGTGATTTACTTTTAACCGGTGAATACAATTCAAGAGTTCTTGTAGTGGCCTGATTTGGGCTCGCTTGCTCTATCATGTACATGTAAACTTTATAATTCATATATGCCACAATGTGTGATTGTAGGAGTGGAGTCACGTGAATTCATTCGTCCAATCACATGTCGTGGCTTGTATGAAGTACAAAGTTTACATGATTGAACTGTCTTCTCAGTCATGTCAACTTTATACTTAATATAAAGTTATTCAAGTGTTGTCACAAGTATGGGACAAACAAAGAAAATGGTACTAGGGTAGATCAGTCCAAGATTTTCAAGAAGTATTTTTCTACTCTTAAAATTAAGATGCTTCTACCATGCATGTGTACATGCACACAAGAAAATCAAAAGATTTTGCTTATAAAAGTAAATGCTTATTGGAATTAAAATTTTTGGCTGGAAAGGCTTTTTGTCGATTGTTCTGTCTGTGTTACAGTTAACTCGCTTCACGCGTGAACGACGTGCACATTCCTTTCTTAGTTGGATTATATGTATTCTTGTAGATAGATTGAAAGATAACGAAATCGATTCTTCAAAAGTTCACACATAACATCAGGAATCTTCAACATGGTGCATCTAATCAATATACTTCAGGGATGTCATCCGTTATCAAGGATCTTTTCCTCCACAAGAAGATGATTTTATGAACAGCTCCTTTTGCCACTCTTGTGTTCCGTGAAATATCTGACAACCCCAATCCAGCATTGAAAAGATTGACAATTTCGTTCCTTGCATAAGAAGGCAAACATTTACTCGTTCCTTGCATTAGAATGCAAAGGTTTACCAGGATTGTAAAAGACCCAAGCGAATTTTTTGCCATTTGGAGTTAGGGAAACTGAACTTATGTTCTGATCATTGTGCAAACCTATGACTGTACACCGCGACAAAAACTGTTACCTGTATAAAATTGCGGCGGTTGTTATTCATATTTTCTGCAGGTTTCCGATAAAGCCACGAAACCTCCAGCCAAAGAATAGTTGTCTTGTTAAAATTAGTGACTCCTTTGGATTTTCTTTCTAAAGATTACTTTTGTCGATTTTCTCTTTACGGTTTATTTTTGTGGTTTAGGAAGCAATGTTTTGTAAACACAGACTAATTTGCATAAGTGGGTTGAAATTTGATACAAGCGGCTCTCATCAGTGAGTGGAAAATTTCAACAATTTTTGTTTGCAAGGTTGTTTTATGCGTAGTACTTGATACGTAACCGTGGTTTTTTATTAGAATACATTAATTTAACTATTCTAGTGTAAAAAGAGGTTATGGGAGGGTTTGGGAGCCAACAGTGTTTAGTTATCTGTTGTTTTTGTGCAAAAACACACAAAACTTTTTGCTACAAATCTGTTTCTGTTTCAATTTCCTGGTCTGTTCCTTGATTCAGAGAACTAAAAATCCACTCTCCTCTAATAATTGGTTAACATGTCATGCTATACAAAGCAGTAGAACATCTTACTTTTTGAAAAAAAAATGTTTGCTGCTTCAAAATTAGCACTCCTCCATTCATGAGTTGGCTCATAGCCCCTTTGTCGAGTTTTCCTTTAAGCTTGCTTCAAGTTTTCACTTTTATGCTCCCAGAGCAGCGTGTTAAATGTAAGACTGCCCCTGCACTGCAATCAGATTATGACTTTGTCAGTCAGTTGGTGGGTTAAGGTTATCTGTCTTTCCCTTCATTAGGTGGAACCAGAAGAACCTAGGGAAAGCGATGAGGGCTGTTCTTCAATGGAACAGGATGGAGAACCTCCAGAGAAGCAATCTAAAATCAAACAAGAAGTAACTCAGCCTCCATCTCAATCACCATCAACTCAGCACCACTACAAACAACAACCTGCACAGGATACCCATCATTCACAACCGCAACAAAAGCAGCAACCCCCAGCACCACAGCAATCCCAAGCATCCCAACAGCCCCCACCAGAAAGTGAGTTCTTGTTGAAACCTATTTCTGTTTTGTGCTGTTGGGATAATAAGGGAGAAGATTATGTTATTGTTTATTCTATGATATTAACTAATAGTTTTTAGCATGACCTGATACTGTCTTGTATAAAACCTTCAGTGTAATTTCCCTTGTTTAGACTGTCCCCCCCTGGGTGAAAGGCACAGGACAGGGTGGTGCAAGGGATATTTTTGGGTTTGAAATTCTCAATTTTAGTGATATTTTGGGTTTAAAACTTTGTCCAGTAGTTTTTTGGGTTCAGCGAGATTTTACAGGTAGTTTTGGTTTTTTTTTAAAGGTAGAAACTAATTAGGTATCCTTAAGATATGAAAAAACAGGGCTCAGGATTTCTTTAGCATGAATAATTTTTTTGCATAGGATTTGGCTTCATTTACACCGCCCCATCACATAAGATGTGATTACCCCCCACCACCCTGCCTGGGAGCAGTTCTTGTTCCAAGATTATTAAAAGGAGCACTAACAGTGGTTTCGTTGTTGTTAGAGAAGATGTGACAGAGGATTTCCTAGATGACCATTACATGACAGTGATAGCTTTATTTAAAGAGGTTATCTATTGACTTTTGTTGCAGTATCATCAAGTGAAGTGAAAAAGCGGCTTCATGAGTTTGTGATTAGCAAAAAGCAAAGAGATCTTGCATTGGCATCTCTTTCTGGAGCTGAAGCATTTAAACATTGGTTAGTTAAAATGTTTGCGTTGTTTTTTACCCCACCATCAGGAAGGGGTCTAGTTAATACCCTTTTTTTTGCGTGCCCCTTTTTTTCGTGGTCTCTTGCCCCAGACCTCCAGTTTTTGCTCGGCCAAACAAATACTCGTCGTGTCTTTTGTTACACAGGCTAGGGCTTGTATCTTGAGTGACCATAACATATTTTACACCCCGAGGGGAGGGAGAACAACGGCAGGGTCTAATGCCCCTGGGGCTTTTCTTGTTTGTGAAAGGTTTAGCAGGCTGGTCAGTTAGGTAACGAAAACTAAGTTAATATTATATTGTTTTGTTTCAGGAATCAGCAGTATGAACGTGATTCAGATAGATTGGCCCCTCATGGAGCAGGGTACGATGGGGATAACTTCCCCCTTCGCAAAACATGTAAGGAATTTAACACTGTAAAATCCCAGTTTAAGCCCTGGGCTTATATAACTTTGTAAGGATGCTTTGCTTGGCACATGTATATAATATTGTGGTAATAAACCATTGTTTTAGTTGATCAAGTATAACCTTATTTAAAAAAACAAGTTCCAATTAGGAGTCGTGGTATGCTTATATCTAGGAAGGGGGTACAACTGGAGTGATGTTTTGGTGCCAAACTGGTGGGTTTGCTGACCAGAATTTTGTGGTACATAATTTGTTAAACACAATTGCCTTTTCACTTGAGTTCAGAAAAGTACCTCTAAGGAAGAGGACCAAAGCAGAAGACACTAAAGTGCTAACTTATAAGATAAAATGATAAAATGAGATGTAATTAGGTGGGTCATGTGCCTTATTTGTATGGTAACAGATACTGACTTGTGGCTGATTTTAGGCAAGTGACGAGGAGGTAGGCAGACAAGGTAATGGGGAAATGATCTTGTGGGTTACATTGCCGATGAATTTGAGAGGAATGACTAGTTTTCTAGTAGGCTATTTACATGTGATGCCCAGTTCCCTCTATGTTGCATGCCTGCAGGGAATCATGGGAGTTCTATACAAAATGACATGGATTTGGCTGATAAGTTCCTGTTTCTGGGAAAACACCACCTACCCCTCCCCTAAGCCAACATTTTTTTACTTATTATCACTTAGAGCAAAACATTGGGCTAGGGGAGGGGTAGGTGGGGAGTTTCCCCAGAGACATGGAATTATCTGATTTGGCCAGGTTTTGTTCTTCAGATGAATCAAATGAAGTATGTCAGGTGAGAAGCAGGTAGAATAAGATGCAGGTAGAAACTCATCCTGGACTTCTAATGTTCCATACAACTGTCATGATTCCCTGCACGTGTGTTGCATAGGGGGAACTGGTCATTAGCTAATTAGCTGATTTTGGTTGGGTAACTAAAAATGATTGTCATGAATGATTGTTATTATTTTTTAGTTTCTGAGCCCAATCTCAAAGTCAAATCACGACTTAAAGCAAGACTCAGGAATTATGGAAGCCCCCTGCTGCACAGGCGGAGAGATCGGCATAACGGAAGCAGAATGCATAGAAGCTTGACCTGTAAGTGATGCAGGGTAAATGAAATTCAGGGGAACAGGGCTACTGCAGTGGTAAGAGCACTGCCTCCCCACCCTGACCAGGGTGGCCCCTGTTTGAATCCTGGGCTCTGTGTCATGTGGGCTGAGACTGTTGTTGGTTGTTGTCAATGCTCTGAGGGTTTTTCATCTGGCTCTCTGTATTTCGTCCCTCCACAAATACCAACATTTCTAAATTCCAGTTTGTTATGGAAACAGCAAATGAAGAGCCAGGCTTTATTGTTGGCTTAATTTTCGTCTTCTTTTTTTGTAGTGGAAAATGCAGGAGGTGAAATGGAGTGTCCGAGTCCGGGATCTCCCACACAGTCATCATCTGCTTCACCTCACAGAGAGGTAAGTGCATAATGCTGCCGTGGACAACTGCAGTATCCTGGGGACATTATCTTTAGTAAGATGATCTTGTTTGTGGTATTTCACATTGTTCAGCTGGTTAAATGAATACTGTTTTTGGTTAAATCAATACTGTTCTTCCCTCAGGGCTCATCGCCTGTTAGCACTGGTCCAGGCTCAGGGCTTGGCCACAGCCTACCAAACTTACAGGCCATACCACGTTACCCATCGGGACTGGATCATGCCCGTGGAAGCCACTTGTGGCACCCGCCCCGGGTGCTTAGCCATGGCAGCGGCTTATCAGGCAAGGACGTGACTCATATGGAGGTCCAAAGTCCGTATTCTAGTCAAACTATTACAGATGGAATTGAGGAAGAGGAAGAGAGTGATCTTGCGGCAGCTGCTCTGCATCAAGCACGATGGAAGCAGCTGGCCTTAGCTCAAGCTCAGGCACAAATGTTAGCAATGGGGTTTGGTACAGGACAACATATGGATATGAATTCTGCCATGCGGCAAACCACCTCACCCCCAAGAACATCTTTGTCACCAGAGGCTCAGAACAACTTGGCATCACCCCGGGGTACAGGACTTTCTGCATCGGCAACATCCTCACAGCTAGGAGGGCAGTTAAAGGTGCATAGACGATTAGGGCAGTCATTATCAGCTCCAGGCTTGTCTCTGGCAAATGGCATGGCCTTGAATCAGCAACAACAAAATCCAGAACTTTTACAGCAGCAACACTTGCAGTTTTTGAAACAACAGCGGCAATACCAGCAAAATCCAACTCAGTTCATTCAGCAGCTTCAACAGGAGCTTCTTCTACAACAGATGGGAACCAAAAACCTGCAAAAGAACTTACGGCAGTTGCAAGAGATGCAGCAACAACAGTTGCACAAGGAGTCGCAAGCAGCACTGAAAGAACACTTAGAGCAACAAATGCAACAAAAGGAGCAGCTCGCATGGAAAGAGCGCCTCCTGCAAATACAAAAACAGCAGAAAATGCAACAGGCACAACAGCAACAACAGCAGCTTCAGCAACTCCAACTTAAACAACAACGACTTGTCCGTGTAAGAAGCTGAAAACTTTTACTTTGTACCTTCTAAGATTTCTTTTTTTTCAACAGATTTTGTTTTAATTTCAGTGTAAAAACAACAATGGAAACATTGAACTCCACAGGAATCTCCAGCTCAATACATGTGGCTTTTTTGAGTGGTTGTGTTGCAGTTCAATTTTATCTTTGGTTCAATTTTTCTTTTCCTTTGTTTAAAGCTCATAACCATACATTGCCGTACACAAAAACTAAGGAAAATAAAAATCAAACCAAGAATAAAATTGAACCACAACAGTTACACTTTAGAACTTCACCCACAGACTGAATTGTTAGACCCATATTGACAGTATAACAGGTAATTAAGAAACAGCATCACAGGAAAGTACTGCTCAGTAGCTTTTTTTTGAGTGGTCACACTTTCAGCTTTGCCCATAGACTTGAACTTTAGAACCAAATTGATGGCATAATTAACAACACCACAGAAAAGTACTGCTCAGTGGCTTTCATTTGAATGGTCACAGTTTAGGAATTTGCCCGACAAACTCAAACATTAGAACCACCTTGACAGCAAGATAAACAGTGTCACAAGAAAGTACTGCTCTGTAGCTTTCATTGGAATGGTCACTCTTTAGAATTTCATCCCATACCCAAAAGTTAGAACCACCTTAACAGCACAATAAACAGCACCACAGGAGAGTACTGCTCAGTGGCTTTCATTTTAGTGGTTACATAGCTCTTCAGGATCTAGGCTTTGGAATAAAAGGGTTTTAACAGTTTATGTGAGAGATTCGGTAAACAAAATTTGCCTTCTTCCTGCCTCAGAAATGAAAACATAAAACAGCAAAAACTTCACTTTCCTCATTTTTACAGGCTCACAGTCATGAAGATCTTCCCTCACCACAGTCCTCCCAAGAGCAACAAATGCAAGAACTTCAACTCATCCGTCAATTACGACAGCAGGATTCAATACAAGGTGGGTCCCTGCAACAGGGACATGAACATGCCTTGCAGCTACGTCAGGCTGATTTGGCAGCAGCATCATCAGCAGGATCTGCCTCCCCTGGGGCATCTGTTGGTCACAGGCCTTTGTCCAGGGCACATTCTTCACCTGTTGTAGGTAAGTATTAACTGTAAAAATGGCAGATAGCCACACTTTTTCACCTGAAATTTTATTCCATATTGGGAGTACAGCTTGTCTAACATACTGAAACTATTTCAAGTCCACTCAATTTTCTTCCCTTCCAATCACTTTCCTGGCTACCAAACTTTTCTTTATGATCATCAATCAAAATGGGTCATTTTTTTGCCTTGTAAATTTCCCTGAAGAACTGTCTTTACTGAAAAATACTTGCCAAAAAGAGAAAAAAATATTTCTCCACTGCTGCGACAAGCCCTCCCTTCATATAAGTTCCCCTTGTCTTAAAAACGAATAAAACTTTTCATGGTAAATTTAAAACTTTTTGATGCTGGTTCATAATATTATTTCAGAAAAAGAAAGGAATCATAAATAATAAACCATCCTGTCTTGGATGTCTTCTGAGGTCTCAAATTAAAATTAGCTCCTAAAGACATAAGTGGACAATTTGGGTAAAAAAATATAACGTTAGTCATTCTATGTTTGTTGTTGCAGGGAGTGGTCAGTTGTCTGGATCCTTAAGTAGCACAGGTCTTGTTTACGACACTGTTATGTTGAAGCATCAATGTTCTTGCGGCAACACCAGTTCTCACCCAGAACATCCTGGCAGATTGCAGAGTATCTGGGCGCGGCTTCAGGAGACAGGGGTAGCTAATCTTTGTGAGGTAAGTCATTGTTTTAAATGCATGAGGGAATAAGGTGCTAATAGCCACTTCCAGTAGGTCTCCTGAGCAGACACTCACAACAGTTGTGGTGCGTAGAGGTTGGTTTACACAAGGGATTTTTTGTGCATTGTTTGTTGCCCGCGAGCTCGCGATAAAAATTGCAAGTGTAAACTAGCTGCAATTTCTTGTGATTTGTCACCACAATATCGCAGGTTTCGAACACGTTTGAAACTTGATGCAACTTTGTGGCAATTCTTAGCAAATTGCAGGAAATATTGCACTCGAACCACTGAGAAATCGTCACGAAATTGCCTCTAGTTTATACTTGCGACAAAAGTTGCATTGGAGAGTGTGACAAAAGTTGCATCGAAAATCGCATTTGTAAAAGGGCCTTAAGAACATTCTTTTTTTTCGTTGATGGCAGCACTGAGGAGTAGTTTAAAATTTTATTTAGTTATTTGTTTACTGTTTAAGTATCTGATACAATGTACCCCTTAAGCTTGAGTACTTGCATGCTATCAACATATTGAAGGTGAACAGTATCTTTTAGATCACCTAAAGTATTTGTTTCCTTTGGTAGCGTGTCCGACCAAGAAAAGCAACACTAGCAGAGATTCTTACAGTTCACAGGTAAGAGATGTAATTACACAGCGTTCTTCCACTGTAGGATAACTCTCCCTGTCATACCCGAACAACTCAACCCTTTGTTTGCTATTCCTGTCTGTGTCGTGTCTGATTTCATCCCACCAACTTGTTCCTGGTTGTCCTTGTAATCATTTCTTTTCTCTTGGCTGCCACTCTTGGCTCTTAATGACCACTTGTTGTCTGCCTTGCACAGTCCACCCATTTCCTTTGCACAGTCCACCCATTTCCATTTCATTCCATCAGAGGTCATGATGTCCTTACTGTTTTTTTCTCTATTCCACTCCCTTACCTAAGGGTGCGTTCTTTTGGGACTATTCTGGTTATTCTTATTCCGGTTTAGGAATAACAGAATACACGGAATTTCAATTTCGAAAAGAAAGCCAATTCTGGAAACGGAATACCCAATGGTGGAGGTGACCTGAGAACCACTATGTCTGCACACGCGCGGGCGGCCGCGTCGGATTTCCCGCCAAAAATTTCCCAAAAGAACGCGTATTCTGTCTATTCCGACTATTCCGAGTAAACCGTATTCCTTTCATTCTGTTCATTCTGCTATTGGGAGCAGAATGAACGGAATGATATTCCGTTCATTCCGAAAACGGAATAGCTCCCAAAAGAACACAAATACCGTCTATTCCGAGTATTCCTATTCCGGAATAGTCCCAAAAGAACGCACCCT
>Ga0126336_10000108_pt1 | contig 22740 bp, 17 predicted proteins | sample SidCmetagenome_FD_92530 | JGI IMG/M metagenome (GOLD analysis project Ga0126336, IMG submission 92530) | Coral microbial communities from El Islote,Puerto Morelos, Mexico - Siderastrea C C metagenome | ecosystem: Host-associated > Invertebrates > Cnidaria > Coral | place: El Islote,Puerto... | reverse complement strand
TAAAAAATACCGGTTTAAAGTGGACATGAGCCGGTTTGCGTTTACCACCTATGCCAAAGCCTTGATCGAATTGAAACCTATGTGCGGGGCCTTCCCTTCGAGGGACTGGAAGATGCAAACGTTGGATGATACCATCATTGATTTCACACCCCCGCTACCCAAAGGGCGTGTGCAAGACTACCACCATCACTTTGTGTACCAACCCGTGGAAGCGCAATGCTACGTGGACGGATGTCATCGTCCTTTGATGTCGAAAGGGTATTGGACGGAAAAGGATAAAAAGTAGACCCCTCCCAGTCCCACGCTCCTTTATGCAGAACCATGGTCGTCAGAAGACGAAGAAAAAGATGAACGAAACGACCCCAAAAAGGCAGTGGTTGGTGGCAACATTTGAAACGCAATACCCGTCAAGGCTATAAAGAGACGCGCGACCTCATCAAGCAAAACAAAGCCCTTCAACGTTTGTTGACGAACCGATGAGAGTACGAAGGACACGACAACGACGACGAGCCCGATGTGTTCGACAACAAGGGGGTTTTTTGAACCTGATGGTCCCGGCCTTGGTGGGGTTGGGGAAAGCCGTGGCTCTCAAAACGGACAAACGTATAAAAAACACGATCCACAAAGCCAAACAACGTCATCGTCGCCGGTGATATGAAACGTCTTCGACGTCAATTGCCCTTTTTACGGTCGGCGTTAAAAGAAGCCAATCGATTCAAATGTCAAGACCTTTTACAACATGCCAATGCGGATCAAGTCAATGCTGTGAGTGAACTGGTCTTGAACCTGTTAAAAAACAACATTCCCGTCACACCTCCCATCATGGTGCAGCTTCGACCCTAGAAAAAGGTGCTACGCAACCTGGGTCGTCGTCAACATTCGGTGAAAAAACGTCGTCAGTGGTTGATCCAGCAAAAAGGTCGAGGGTTGTTTCAAGGTCTCCACAACGTGTTATGTCAATGTGCTCGACCACCCCGCTAACTCTTCCCACGTGGGTCCGTCTTTTACAAGACGCCAATCGCGAAACAGACAAGTGGAAAGAGGACTGTCATTATTGGAAGCATAAATATCACCTGTTGTATCTGGAATATGTTCATATCTTGAGGTCCTATCTTTGTGACAGCTGTCGTCACCAAGAAGACGGCGAACTTTGCCCCACGTGTAGCCAGCAACCAGGATGGACGAGGTGTACATGATTCCACCCAAGGACTTGGAGCAACTCATTCAATATTACAAAGGGGAATTAACGGAAAATGCATTGTTGAACAAAGCAGCCACGTTAGCCTCAACTCCCACTGGCCCTCGTCAATGCCCAAACCAAACCGTTGAGTCACGAATTAACCAAGTTAACCAAACGCATCCGTCAATTTCCGGGAGGTGTTGGTGTCGGTGCTCCGGGTGGACCTCCGGGAGAGGAAGGGGAGGAAGACGAAGGGGATTTGGTGACGGGTCCCGTGGAACAATGGTTGAAGCGCATGATAAAAGGCAGTCCGTCGACCCCCAAACCCCACATCACGCCTTCCGCAAAGAAAGGCAAAGCGGCCTCCACTAGTAAAATTCCCATCAAGAAAGGAACACCTTCCACCAGTCGAGGAGACACGGATATCCGGTCGCGTTTAGAAGCCATTCGAGAACGGCGCAAGACCTTGGAAAAAAAAGTTAGCCGAGAGTCCTTGGGGTAAAGGCAAAGGCAAAGACAAAGGGCCTGCTCGAGAAGTGGAACGATTAAAACCCTTACCCGGGTGGGAAGATTAGGCCCGAGGCAAAAAGTTGAGACGTCGTTTGGATTACGACAGTGACTAAAAGATGAAAACCCGTGCCCAAAAAAGAAGAAAACCGACCCCCAGGAGGAGGGGTATCAAAAGGAAACGAACCCAAGAAGGAGGGGATGTGGATCTTCAAAAATGGTTGGCGAAAACCGGCATCGAATTTCATTGGCCTGGTTATTAGTACATGGGACCCGGCACGCATTTGGCCAAACGTCTGAAACGGGGCGATCCCGGCATCAATCCCTTGGACAAGATTGCCAAACAACACGACACTGATTACAGCCATGCCCGGAATTTGCAAGACAAATGGAAAGCCGATACCAAGATGATCAACGCCGTTAATCGGTTACCTGGCAAGAAAACCAAGACGGAACGGGTCGTCAAAAGAATCATGCAAGCCAAGAAACGCTTCAAATTGTAATTTTTTAATGACACAAAACCTATTTCTTTCTTACAGAGCTTGTTGTTGTTTTGAGAAAAAATAAAAAAAAGAAAAAATGTCTGGCACTGTCTTTTTTTTTTTAAAAAAACAAAAGCATCCAGATCAAACGAATCCATCATATCATCGATCACATGTTCCCAATCTTCGGGGGACATGTCCTCCAACAAGTCGCGCACATCCAAGGTGTCTTCCAAAGAGGAAGGGGTCCTCCAACATGGCCATTAAATCGTTGAGCCATTGGTCAACATCTTTGTCCCACACATTTTGATCCATGGCATGGATATCCCCCGAATCCAGATCAGTCAGTGTTAAAGAGTCTCCTTCCGGCTCCAGGGTTTGACAAAAGAACTCGATGTAGGTCTCCACCGAGGTGAACGGGACCACAGACGCTGGACCTTCCGCCTCGAGGGATTGACAAAATTCCTTCAAGTAACTGACAACGGGGGGATGCACGTTCACCGAAGGGGATTTCCTATGATCGGTCAGAACCACCCGCAGTGTCTTGGACCCCAAGGCTTGGAGTTTCTTTTACGTTTGTCGTTTCTCCTTGGTTCGGTGCCACCATGCTCTTTGTTTCGCTAAGATGTGTTCGCGATGTTCGATCCAATATCGTCGGACATACGCACGCCTTTTTTCTGATTGGTTAATGTATTGTCTTTGATACTCCTGGCGCTGTTCCCGATGGGTGTCATTATAGCGTTTTCGAGCCTCCGCAATTTTGGCCCGATTGTTTTCCCGGTACCGTTTCTTGTAGGTGGCCACTTTCTCCGGGTACCTGGCTCGGTATCTGGCTTTTTTTCCGTGTTCCGAGCCCGTTTTCGGGCTAGCGTTTCCTCCATCTTCGCCCTTTGTTCTCGGTCTTCTTCTTTTGCCAATGTTTGGGGGAAGCGGGTTGCGGCGGAGTGATGGTCCTCTTCAGGCGTTTTTGGTATCTCCAATAGTCGCAGCAATAATCCAGGCCTTGCACAAACCAATCAGAGGTCAGCTGCAGGTAATGGCCCGGCGACCACTGTTGTTGGACCTGCGCCTGTCTTTCCGCCTGGGCCACATGTTTCTGTCGCTCTCGTTCCTTCAACTGTTCAGCAAACTGAGTCACACTCTGGTCAGGCACACGGTCGGTCTTCACCTTCTTTAAAATCACCTCGACTTCAAGATGGAGCTGAAACGCTTCAAAATCTTCTAAGAGTTTTTCGTGGTCTGGATTCATGATCGCATGAACCACCCCCGACGCTCGATCTGTTTTATAGTCTCTCGTCTTCATTCCCCGCCATGCATGGTGGGACATCAGGGAGGGGGGAGGGGGTCCCCCATCCCTTCCCCACCCCTTCCCCACCCCTCCCAGGGCACCACGTGCCCCCTGTTTTGTCATTGGTCCATTCAATCACCCCACGTGACCTTTGTTCTCTATAAAAACGGGGACCGACCTCACGCTGTTTCATCTGCTTGAACCATGTCCTCTCATCAAGAAAAAGACGATCCAGAAGCGGGCCTTAGTGGCCTTTCCGTCGAGGAGATGTTGGTTTTGCTAGGCCTGGAAAACTCTGAACCCGATGTAAAAGAAGAAGAAGAACCATCCTTAACCTGCCACGAAGTTTTGGGAGAGAGTGACGACGACTTCGGGTGGACAAACACCCTAAATGGGAGAGCCTTCGAAAAGGTGGCAAACTCCAAAAAGAACTCGCTTTGCTGCTCCATCACGAAGCCCGCGTTCCATTCCGTCCTTGCGGCTACGAGGAATTCAGTACCGCTCCTTCCCTCTTTGACTACCAGATCCTGTTGGTGGATGCAGACCGTTCCTCCCACATCACCACGTTTGGCCCCACCCAACCCAAACAATTGATCCTGCTCCACGAGAAAGGCCATTACGACGTCATCACCCGTTTGCCAGGGTTTTTCGGGTCCAGTTACGTGTGTGCCCACTGTTGGAAACCCTATGACAACGAGGGACGTCGTCGATGTTCCATCAACAACAAAAAGTCCAATGCCGTGCCTGTTGCCAAAAAGAGTGCCCCGATTTCCTTCATGCTTACCTGCAGGGTCTCAAAGCCACCCGACGTTGCCAGAACTGTCATCGTGACTTTTTTGAGATACTTGTTACAAGGCCCATTGCACCAAAGACCATACGGGAAAACCCGCGCCCTGCCCTCAGTACACCATTTGTTTTCGTCGACGTCGATGTCCCACTTGTCTCAAACTGGAAGTGGGGTTCCAAGGTGTGATAGGTCATCAATGCGGGTACCTGGATTGTCCTTCCTGCCACGAGTACGTGGACGCTCAAGCCCACCGTTGTTTCATTCAGAGAGCCCTCACCCCTCAAGAACTCCGAGAGCAGAAAAAGAAACGCAACCGTCAACCTGCAGGAGGTCCTCGCGCCAAACGGGGGGCAGCCGCGGGTCTTCAAACCTTGCAAGCCCATGAGATGGAGGCAGAGGAAGATGTGGACGACGACGAGGATGACATACCGCCCCTTCACGTGTTTTTTGACATCGAGGCCATGCAACCCCATGAACAACACGTGGCCAATCTCGTCGTGGCTGAAACCGAAGACGACGATTGACCCGTTCGTTTCCAAGAAGACCACTGTATCCGAGATTTTCTCGAATGGTTGGATACCCTCACGGAGAACGACACCCGTCAAGTCAATGTCCTCGCGCATAATTTCCAAGGATATGATGGGTACTTTGTCGTCCACCAATACCACAACGACAACCGAATCGTCGAACAACTCCGTAACGGGTGCAAACTCTTAGAAGTCAAACACGATCGCATCTGTTTCATCGATTCTCTCAGCTTCTTCCAGATGTCTCTGGCCGTGTTTCCCAAAACCTTTGGGCTAACTGAACTGAGAAAAGGGTACTTCCCTCATCAATTCAACATCCCCGAACACCAAACGTACGTGGGACCCGTCCCGGCCCTCGACTACTACATGCCCGAAACCATGTCCCCCAAAGCACGGCAAGAATTGGAAACATGGCACCAAGAGCAACGAGACAAAAAGGTGGTGTTTGATTTCCAAAAAGAATTGGTGGCTTACTGCGAATCGGACGTTCACCTCTTGAAAGAAGGATGCCTGACGTTCAAACGTTTGTTTGAAGCCCAAGCGGGTTTCAACCCATTTGAACATATCACCATCGCCTCGGCCTGTAACCGTGATCTGCGCGTAAACCGTATGATTCCCGATAGTATTGCCAGTGAACCCGTCAACGGATGGCGGAATCGTGTCAATCGATCCCGGGTGGCCCTCGAATGGTTAACCTGGTGCGATCACCAACAGCGCCAACAGATCCTGCAAGTCGTGGAGCGACTCAGCCCTGAAAGTCAGGCAGCTCACCACCACCTCATGGCCAGCGTCCACTCAGACCATCCCATTCAGAGCCATTACGTTCAACACGCGGGCAGTGCTGGCGAGTATCGCGTCCCTGCCGTGGGTTTCTTCGTGGATGGCCACTGTCAAGGCACCAACACCGTGTACGAATTCCACGGCTGTTTCTGGCACAGGTATCCCCACTGTTATCCCAACCGTCACGAAAAACATCTGCGTCTGTGTGATCGGACCATGCAGGATGTGTACGAGAAGATCCAACGAAAAATCAATCTGCTTCAGGCGCTAGGGTACAATGTCATGGAAATGTGGGAATGCCAGTGGACCCGCCTCAAACAAACCTCTCCTGACATCCAAACGTTCGTGGATTGCCTTAAATTCGTAGAGCCTCTCAACCCACGTGACGCCTTCTGCGGGAGTCGCACCAATGTCGTCAAATTGTACCATCGTGTGACCCCGGGTCAAAAGATCCATTACATCGATGTCACCTCCTTGTACCCTTGGGTGAATAAAACCTGTGTTTACCCCAAAGGACATCCTCGCCTCATCTCGCAACCGGGTCACACAGACATAAGCATCTACTTTGGGGTCATCCACTGCCGAGTCCTCCCCCTGCGTGAATTGTACCATCCCGTGCTGGCTTACTGCCATGCTGGTAAACTCGTCTTTCCTCTTTGTGCTACTTGTGTCAAAGAAGAAATGGCCAAACCTCCTTTGGAGAGATCTGACCGGTGCACCCACTCCAACGAGTAATGCACCCTGACCGGAACGTGGTGCACCCCCGAATTGCACAAAGCCGTCGAGTTGGGGTACGAGATCCAGTACCTCTACGAGGTGTGGCAGTTTGACCAGACCTGTGAGGGGCTCTTCCAAGAGTACGTCAACACCTGGTTAAAAATCAAGCAAGAAGCCAGCGGATGGCCCTCGTGGGTGGGTGACGACGAAACCAAATGCCAGCAGTACATCTGCGAGTACAACGAGCACGAGGGCATCCACTTGGAGTACGACAAGATCGCACGCTGGCCAAAATGATGCTCAATTCCATGTGGGGCAAGTTCGGGCAACGTCTCAACAAGACCCAAGTCCAAGAATTTGACGACCCCCAAACCTTTCACCGTTTCCTGGATACCGATACCTTGGAGGTGCATCACGTGTCCGTCATCAACGACCACATGGTGGAAGTGCACTATCAATATCAAGACGAAGACATCCCCGTGTCACTCAACCTGAAATTTTTGTGGCCTCTTTCACCACGTGTTGGGCCCGTCTCCGTCTCTACGAAGCCCTCCAACTGTTAGAGGAACGCAGAATGCACAATGAAATGTCGGCAAATAATTGGTTTCAGTTTTGACTGTCGGGTCCATCTCTCTGGGCCGTAGTAGTCGCTTCAAAGCTATTATATTCGAAAAGCATCCAAAAACAGTTCTGTGTGTTCCTCAAAACGCCCGATGTATTTTACTTCGTGGCCGCTAAACGTACGCGATATTCCTTCGATAATTTACAGGTGGTTGGAAGCTCCCAAAAAACTTTCTTTCGGGTAAATTTTTTCCACTAAAATGCCTGTGAAATGCGAGTATAATTTTTTGTTTGGACTTTTGGTGGCAATTCGTATTATTTGTTAACATCCGAACGCGTTGAAAACCCAAAAAGTTAAATGATTTGCTTCAGAGTAAGTTATGTTTTGTTGCTTTAAACGAGCGACGTTTCAAGTTCATTCCAGCGAACAGCCAATAATCAGGGGAGATTTGACAAGCCTTGACAGTTAAATGACAGGATATGAAAACATTGCAAAAACCAGGCAAAATGGCTCGTGAGTAAAATATGTGTTAATTTTGATGTCCGAAAAAAATAAAACTGCGCTCTAGAATGACTTCCGAGATCGGATTCACAGAACAGATCCTCCAAATACTGGAGGACAATTCGGAACACTTTCGGGCTTTTTGAGAAAGACTTTGTGAAAGAGAATGAGCCAAAAAAGCCCCGAAATATATTTGGGACCGAAACGTTTCAGGAACATTTTTGAGAAACGAACATTAGCTTATTCTTTGGGGGCTCCGCTTTTAGGCTTGACTAAATCTATATATGAGCTCTACCATACATCTAATCGTTGTTTTTTGTTGCTGTCGCAGTACATAATTATATGCTATTTTATTGTTCTTGCCTCCAACAAGAATTGATTCTCTTTATAAAATGCAACGTTGCAAACCTAAGACCGCGAAAGTGCAGTCATGCTGGTAATCAAATTCCATATTAGGGTACACTCAGAAAACAGTCATCAAAATATTCTGTATAAATTCTTCCTTTGTGTATCTTCCTCCAAATCATATTCTGCTTTATTTGTTTTTAGATTGATATATTTATAATAATACATGAAATTTTCTTTAACCTGGCTTACAGTGTAGGCATTTTGTTGTTGGAAGTCTCGTGATTAAGTTTCGCAAGAATTCAAATTTCCATGCTGTTGTATGATTGCAGTGCATCCATCCATCCAGCCAATACAAAATGAGACAGTAACTGAAGGTGGCAATGTGACTCTGCTCTGTAATGCATCTAGTGTGCCTCTACCATCTGTGTCTTGGGTCAAGGTCAGCAGTGGTGAGCGCTTCAACGGGAGGGAGTTGATGTTAACAAATATTAGCAGGAATCAAGATGGAGAATACAGATGCGATGTCAGTAATGAGTGTGGCAATGCCTCAGAGTCTTCAAACATTGGTGTGCAATGTAAGGCATGAATGAATTTAAAGGTTGTAGTAACAAGGAAGAGTTGCTTGATTAAGGCGACTCGAACCTATATATTAGCGTGTTGGTTACGTTTTTGTAACGCGTTTTTCAGCAAGAAAGATTTAACTGATTTCTGTGATTTTTGGTATCCTAAATGAAGAATGTTGGATCTCTAAGAAAATATTATTTATTTTTTTGTGGGTACAAAAACGTTTGAGATATTAGCATATATTTAAAACTTCATTTTTGCAAAAAATGTCCTTAACTTTGATATCCTTCGACAAATTTTTACCTAACGTCGTCAAATAGGCCTCAGAGCCCTCAAGTTCTGTATCTCCAAGTTTGAAGACATTCATGACCACATAACTCGCTGAACAAACTGCTGGTCAAATTTAATGTTAAAATGCTATGCTAACATGTTTGTGTTAGTTGACGCAGAAAAAGCGATAGAGTGCGAAAAAAGTCACCAACACGCTAATAAATAGGTTCAAGCCACTTTAATTTGGATTCCTTTGCCACGTGTACGTCGTCTATTTTTGGCTAAGTAGATATTTATATTCCTCATTCTTAATCCTTGAAAAGCAAGTATATCTACTATGATGCAAAAAGTTTGTGCAGCTTAGTTTCATAATCCATTTCCACTGAACAAGGCTGCACCAAGAATACTACATGTACGTGTACCTACAACCATTGCCCTAGGCTTGGCAGATAGAGACATTTCTTATTAACTGGGAATAGTGTACATGTCCTCTCCAACTACACCTCCTAGTTTGTATCTCATTTAAAATAAAGGTAGAAAGAGAAAGGTGTCTGTGGCTTTCACATTTTGTGGGATTTTGTTCTCTGAAGATTATCCTGACTGAGCATGCTATAATACGTTTATAATTATTCTCTCTTTTTTTCAGTTAATCCAGAAGATGTAAGATTGAGAATATTTGCCACTGGAAAGAAAGCGTGTCTGAGTGACACTTTGAACGTCACTTGCACAACCATTGCTCGTCCTGACGTGCTGTCATTTCATTTGTTTGAGAATGACAAGCTTTTAAGGAAAAGCAGCCAAGGAACATGGAATATACCTTTGTCCACAAGTGGAGTGTTCACCTACAAATGTATGGCTAACAACTCTTTGGGAACAGCAAACAGCACAACGGACAGTCTTAATGTTGGAGGTAAAAAAGACGTTCTTGATTTTCTGTTTGTTATTACAATGTATAATCCTGACCTGCTTATTGCAGTAGGAATCATGACTTTAACAATTCCGAAGTCATGTCAGGTCATCAGCTCATGTTGCTGAGGGCAAAGGAAACATATTTTGAGGCACTTTGTATGTTGTCATGGCCTTGATGTTCTTGGAGTCGCAGAGGTTGGAGGGGAGGAAGCCCAAACGTGCAAACAACCTAATTAACCAATTGCATGTAGAATTGGAATCAATACATTTGAGCGATGACAGAGTTTGGAAGCGCGGTTTTTGTTGATACTGCTGGTTTTGTTTTTGGCCAATCTAATGCTTGCAGTGTTGCAGAGCAAAGCCAAAGCATGCACTTTTGTCATTCATCCAGTAACTACATGATTGTACTCTTAATAACTGTGTTGTCCAATTCGTAGCGCCTTCATCTATCCAGCCAATACCAGATGAAACAGCAATTGAAGGTGGCATTGTGACTCTGTACTGCAATGCATCTGGGGTGCCTCCACCATCTGTGTCTTGGAGTGGTTACCCTGGCCATGGAAAGGAGTTAGTTTTCGCGCATATTAACAGGAATAAAACTGGAGAATACAGATGCGATGGAACTAATCGGTGTGGCAATGCGTCAAAAATTGCAAGGGTTAATGTGCAATGTAAGTACTTGTAATGCTAACAAATCCTTCACGGAGGGTTGGGTTGTGTAGCAATAGTGTCTGGAATGCCTGCATTTCAATTTTTTTTTCAACTGAAAGGCATGCAGGAAGAATGTGCCTTTGAAAACGTCAATACCGTCGTTTTCGTCCAAGCGTCGTTGCATCGTGGAAAAACATTACCTACGTACTGTGAATTGTCATTAAGTTAGGCGGCATGTTTTGTCATTGAGCATTTGAATTTTCAATCGGTGGTAATTGCTCTTGAACCATGACGACTCTGTTTTACAGACATGCTTTGCAATGGGTTACATTGTCCAAAAAAGAACTGGACAGTGGTTTAAGGGCACTTTAACTCAACATTGTGAAAAACAATTTACTCTGAGCGCCAAACACTCATGTAGCAGTCAAAGGGGAGTTGTCAAACTTTATCTGTTGGAGGAAAAACATCTAACATTTGATACCCAACTAGAAGGTGTTTTTTTGTTATGTGGCCATAATTGCTCTGGTATAAAGGTCATTTACATTTTAAGTTTAGTAAGATTTACGTTTATTATTAAGGCATCATCTTTTAATGTCGTAAGTGTCAATGAACTCTTGTGCAATTATGAGCAATCTACACTTTGCAAGATAGTTTCAGTGAAGAACTGTTCAGGGAAGCTGATAAAATGAGAAAAGTACCCAGCAGCGAAGTAGTATCACAAATACGCTATTAGCGATAATTTGACAAGTGATTGTCCTGGAGGCATGTTCCAAGCTGAACGTTTTATAGATTAAATAAACTTGAACGGATTTCTCGTTAAACTCTATGCCAATTGAATTATTGGAGAGTAGGTGCCTTAAAGTCAGCAAGCGAGGAGGGCAGCAATCTCCAAGGCGGTCTCCATGGCAAGCTTTTCCACAGTCTACCTCCAGGCACCTATCAAAACAACACTTATTGTTCTGTGGAAGTTGTGCTTACCCTAAGTTAATTACGTGGGGTGGGGGAGGACGGAAAGCAAATGTGCTAGCAAGAGCAAAACACAGCAAAACATAAAGCACATGTAAGCGCCCCTGGGACAGCCACTTATTAGTGCCACCGCTGACCAACATTGGCTAGATTTGAACTTTGCCTAAATTCATTTAGTCAGATAAAAACTGGCCATCCGTAAGAAGTCCGGGTGCCCTTTCTGGGTAAAAGCTTGATGGAAAGAGCTGTAGTTGCGTCACACTCCAGAAACCAGACTCGTTAATACTTACAATATTTTAACCTTACCCAGTTGGCGATTGATAGAGTTTATTTCTTTCCCTGTGTTCTTCTGTACTTCCTTAGATGCGCCAAAAATTACACACATTTCTGGCAGCCAGACACTGAATAAAGGGGACCAAGTGTCCCTGAACTGCACAGCTGATGGTAATCCAGCACCAAACGTCACCTGGACGAGACTTTCTGATAACAGTGTTGTTACCTTTCCTTTGACCATCAATGGCAAACAAGATGAAGGAAACTACAGATGTACTGCTGATAATGGCGTTGGAAATCCTGTTATTAGAGATACCTCTATCACTGTGCATTGTGAGTGTTTTACTAAAAATTAGCTACTAGAGCTGGCACTGGCACTGTTTACTTAAAGGTTAAGTAATTCTTATGGTCACTTAAGATGGCACAATGTTGCTACATGTGACAGGCTTACAAAATGCCCATGGGTAATTCTGACTCGTCAAGCTGACGTAGAGTTTCACATATTTACAGACGTCATTTTACTTGCCCGCTCCAGGGCTTGAAAAAGGGGCCGCATGGTTGCAGCTCAGGATGACCAGCCAAATAAATTTTAGCTCGTGCATACACAGGTACCTCGTTTCTGGCTAGTTAAATTAAACCTCTTTCCCTCCACCCTTCTTCCTTTCCCCCGCCCAAGGGAAGAAAGGAAGAAATTGGAAACTTATGTTAAACGGCTACGAGTGGTTTCTCAGAGCGTTCAAACGGGAGGCCATTTGGTCAGCTCGTGCAGTTCCGGATAGCCACTCAGTTACACTGTACACGATTTTTCTGTTGCTCAAATGGTTTTTCAATCGTATCACCTGCTGCTAATCACGTTTTAATCTTAAAATGAAAACATTTAAAACGCGAAATGTAACACAAAAACAAACGAAAACAATTATGCCTGCAATTTTCTAACTTGAAAATTGCTCGCCTTATCCAATTAATCACATGACGCGGATACAATGACAATGACAGCACAGTAAACAAAAGGATGTATTTTTTCGTGTTTTTCAATAGTTTTGAAAGCGTGACCAGTCCACATGAATGTTGTCTTTTCAAGCCATGTCCCTTAATGGACTACCAATTTCCACTTCCACTCTGGAGAAAGCAAAATTTACTTGCCTTGGGCAATCAAGATGTTTTGTATTTAAACTTTGTACTTTTTGCCGTAATGAAATCGTTACCAGATTAGTTGTTCAAACGTCATCGGAACTTTAATTTGTTAAATCAAATGGAAATAGAAATAAGAGGTGCAATTTTTATTTGCTCGTGAAAATGCTACATCTATTAATTTTCATGAGCTTACTTGTAGGAATTCCTTTTTGTGGCTTTTTTCTAGTTCGTGCATCAATTCAGCCTTTGGAGAACAAAATCGTCAAAAAAGGTGACACTATCACCTTGTTCTGTAACGCATCTGGAAATCCACCTCCCTCGGTCTCTTGAGCTTACATGTAGGAATGCCTTTTTTGTGGCTTTTTTCTAGTTCCTGCATCAATTCAGCCTTTGGAGTGTCAATGTGTCAATGAATACTAATTCACTTAAATGCGCCCACCCCCCCAAAAAATAATTATTATAAGAAGAAGAGCTAGATTAGGGTGCATTCTATAATTGCTTCTATAATACTTGATACGAAAACCTAATATTGAAATAATATAAATAATACATGACACTGAAATCTTTAAATGTACTTTTGTTACCCTTACTATTGATTCAGACATCTGTTGAAATGGCCTGTTTCATCCATTTTACGTACGGTTTGTTTCAGCCCAGTATGGATAACAAGTGATCACGTGATGACATGGGCAACTATAATTAATGAATTTCATTTTGCAATGGCCTTAAGTTGCCTCAGTTTACCTTTTTCTTGGAAAAAAACCTTTCCTCTAGACCAATTGTTATAGTGGAAAAAACTTCCCAATCGAAAGTAAAAAAGCTTGTGGTTAGCTAGCAGTTTGTTCAGTTACCATATGGCGCTTTTGCTATCGTCGTTGTCCCTAAATTTTGCAGTTTACCTTCAATTTTAATTAGCATTGATACTAATGATGAGTTTTTAAGAAAAAGGTTGATGTGAAATAGAACTCCTTGTTCTCGCTTGTTTTTCATTTTTTTTTGTTATTAGCTTTGCTATTGTAAAAATGATAACACATAAAACTATAAAGTATTTAAACTAATGTTAGTAATATAATGTGGCAGGGGAACTGCAACAATGAGTAGCTAATCGCACTGCGGCCCATTAAACTGCTAAAATTTAATTGACTAATTTAAATTCGACAACAAGAGGAAAAGTGTCTGAAAGTATTATCGGTAAGTTTGCAAGCTTTCTCGTTTACAGGGGGCAATTGTGAGCAAGAATGTACTAGTGACAAAAAGAGTTGCCAACTTTTTGGAGAGAGAGAGAGAAGGTGTTTTACTTTCCAAAAACATAGTAATGAACCGATTGTCGTCTGTTAGCGATTGGAAAACATGAATGCGCCAATGAGATTCGCGTGGTGAATGTTTACTTATTGCGTGTAAAGCTGTCTTGTTCGTTTCAGTGGTCTGCGTAGTAAAATTCAGGCCACTTGGGAAACCACTTACCTCTTTAAGCCCCAATATCAACACGCATGTTCTCCTCACTGTTAGCCATATATTCCCTTAGTAGCATACGGCAGAATTTGTTAAAAATATCAAGACATTTTATCTTTGGACAATCGGTAATGACTTGTATATTAAATCAAGTAATGATACTGTAGGGAGAAAAAAGATGCTTGCCACTTAACTGGGGCTTGAAGGGTAAAGACACGTAATTTATATCTTATTGAGTATGGCTATTCTACTTTACCATTAAATAGTGACACGAACGGAAAAGATTGTCGCTGGAATTGTGTTCAAAAACGAAGAGTTCAAACCGGAATACGAAGACTTGAATAACGGGGAAACTATAAAATTTGTCCAGAAAGTCGAGAAAGCGGTGAGTTTAATTTATTTGCTGTTAATTAGGGCTACCCTGCCTAACTAAAATGTCCTTTCTTGTCATGTCTATTACGTAGAAGGGATGTATCTTTAGAAATCCCTGAAACGAGGGAAAACAGATTAAGCGCTCATTAAAATTTATGAATAATAATAATAATAATAATAATAATAATGATAATAATAATCAATTTATATAGCGCTAATACTATATGAATATATTCAAAAGCGCTTTACATAAGTTATATTTATTCATAAATTAAAAGCTTTCTTAAAAAAATGCTTTCAGTTGCTTTTTAAAATGGCGAGACTGCTACTTGTTCTTATACTTGAATTCAGTTCATCAGCCCCGCTCTTTCTTGCTACTTCATGAAGAACTCCCAAGAAACGTTATATTTCAATTAACAAGTTGGTTTTGTCTCGCAGAGCTCATCTCGAAAACAATAAAACACGTAGCCTGTGTACAAGCTATAAAACACGCTTTTTTATGCTTTCGGTAGTATCTTAAAAGTTAGAGAACCACTACCCGACATCGTGATATTAATTATGTTGGTTGTACTAACTGACATCTCCACCAGCGCGTTGCCGAACACAGCTCACGGAACTTAACAATTTGGAAACACATACAGAAGAAGCAGGCATTGTTGAAACCAGATCTCACAAGCAAGTTTTCGGTACTTAAGGACGGTGCCTCCTAATACAGAGGTGTTTTTGCAAAGGCTAACACTATGGGGGGAAAGTAGATCTTAGCAAGGGTTATTGCAATCTAAAAAGAAAAATGTGAGTAACCATGCCTTTTTCAGAAATAATTAATCAACCAAAGAATGTATGGCAAAATTTAAGCTCAATTATCTCTATTGAATGTGTGGTTACCCCCAATTTTCTTTTTGGATTCTGATAGCCCTTGCTAAGAACTGCTTTTTCCAATCTGCAAATTCCTTAAGAAACTTGAACATCTTGGACAAGACGCGAGGTGCGCAGAAAGTATGCACAGTAACAAAGAGAGGCGCCGTTCTTAAAAAGTGCCGAAATGAGTTTGATTCTCAGATTCAGCCATCGTTAAACATCCCCTAAGTCTCTATATCGCTAGGTTATTTACATAACTTAACAATCCAAAAAAATGCCACTTATTTATATTCAGTTTCATGATAACGTCACTCACTGTTAAATAATGATGTGAAATACATCCGAAACGTCGCGTCGTTTAAATTCTTAATTTTCTCTGTTGAAATGTCTCAACAAACCATTAGTTATTCCTTGATACACTGTAAAGCATGCCTCTTTTCGTCAAACAAAGGGCACACAGCTTCCAGTCTGTATAATAGAGATTGTTGATTAGAACTCTAGGAAAATTCCTGATCTGAGAAAAAAAACGCGAATCGATTGGAGGTATGTTTGGAATTTCACGTTTGTTTTGATCCAGAAAGGAAACTTCCAGTGAGAAGAGCATTCTTGTCAGATATTTTCCGGTAGAGCAGCAGTTTGTGGCTTTGTTAGGGGTAGATAATGTTTGAAAACTGTTTGTGTTCAGAAAACAAATTATAAATAAATTATTTTATTTTATTTTATTTTTGTTAATTGACGCACCACAATCACTAACATTACAATACAATACTTAAAAACATTGCTACAATCAATACAATACTTTGAACGTTAGTTAAAGTACTGTATCCTACCGGATAGCATTACCATTAGTTACAATTATAATCGGGTACTGAGACGATTTCAATACAGACAAATCACTTACATAACAATGATCTATTTACAATGCTTAAATTGCTTACATTACTTACAATGGTGTTTAAGCTTATTAAACACTTTTTTTACCTTAATTACAAGTATTACAAAGGGGAAAGAAAAAGTACAAACATCTGACTAAAATGAAATTATATAGCCGCGGCTACACGGCTTGCGATGGTGATGCGATTTTTTGGAAATTGTCTCGTCGCCAGCACGCGGTGGCGGCTACACTTGGCGACAAATTTGACAAAGTCCGTGATTTTGTCGCAAAAAAGTCAACTCACTGAATTTCTCGCGATTTTTGCCTGCGTTTTTTTCAGCTGTCGCATTACCTGAGGCTACACATGCGATTCTCACCGCGCGGCGGAGACGCGACAATTTTCAAAAAAATCGCTTGACCATCGCCAGCAAAAAAAATCGCTCGTGTAGCCGCGGCTTAAAGGGGCATAGTCACGCTATTTTAGTTAACTTTAAAAATCAAAGATATGTCCTCACATCAATGAACGCCCACAAATAATGGTCTAGTTTTGTTTTCAAAGACTATATTACTTCACTGAAACTATTTTCTGTCGTCTGTTGCTACGGATTGCACGGATGGAAATGGATTACAATTTGAAAAAATTAGGCTAAACTTTTCAAATTCTTTCAGCGTGTTGACATTAAATCGATTTTAATTGGTCATGGTTTGTTTTCTGTTAATGAAATTAAGTTGATATGTTCCTTTAAATGTTCAAACACAATACTGGGCATGTATAAAGTTAGCTACCGATAATTTTAGCACAGTTTTGACCAAAAATCTGCGAAATCCTCGTGACTATGCCCCTTTAACGTCTGTGTCATGGTTTCCTTTCTTCTATTATGTGCAGTGTAATTAAATATAAGAGTCGGCGTCATTATATTTCAGTGCACCGAAGAACTCACTGGAATCGGATTGACTAAATGTAAGGTGACTAGATTAAGGTGAGTTGTTAGTGACTGCACAAAGAAAGCTGTAGATAAAACAAATTACAGGGCTGTGTCATGGGTATTTTTTTGTAAGTCTTGGGGTAAAACGTTTGGTTAAATCAAAGACAAGAGCACTTTCTTACAAACAAAATGACCGTAGGACTTCAAGGGGAAGACATGAAGTGAATTCCTGAACGGAGAGCAAAACTTCATCACTTTGTAACGGTTTTTTCTTCTCAGGAGGGAAAACTTGAAAAAAAGTGGCCTGGTTTTTTTTCAAGTTGCAAGTTCCTTCCTGACCATCCGTTGCTGAAGGCTCTTATTTACAGTTTTAGTGCTCTAGTAGAATAGTTAAAAACAAATCTGGACCATTATTTTCGCTTTCAATCAGTTTCCATCAATGCAAGTACATCTTTTGCCAAAAATGGTTTGTTAAATTCATGCTAAAAACTGATGACATAGCCCCCTTTAATTTACCCGTCTTTGCTGCTAGTTTTCATAATTGTTCAGTGGGGATGAGGGCTGGAGGGGAGAGGGAGGATTAACCCTTTAAGCCCTAATATTAAAATGTATGTTCTCCTTACTGTTTTCTCTATATTTTTGTGTTACCAGTTGGAAGAATTTCATTAAACATCAAGACATTTCATCTTTGGTGATCATTTCCTCTATTCTCATTAGCTGTAGGTTTGATTTGTTGTGATATTTTAAGGAGAAATTCGATGCTTGTCACTATTGGGCTTAAAGGGTTAATGTAATTGACCTAAACAATGCAAATGTAACACAGTGTTGGAGGAATCCAAGAACCCAAGTGTTAAATTAATTTTTAGTCATTGGTTCTTTTTACATCGTTCATGATTGGCTATTTAAGCGAAAGTTATGTAAAACACGAGAATATACACTTCTCGAGGTATTTTTGGAATCAATGGTTAAGTGCAGTTTTCTGTAAGAATCCAAACAAGTGGGAAATGAAATGTATATACCCACACTCTGATTTTCACATAAGTAGGTCTTCAGTGGTGGGGAAATGAAAGAGTGAGAAATAAGAGGTTTCATTTCTCAAGCTTAGTAAGTGGGCTTTTAAGAATATTCTTATTATTATTAAAAAGAAGAATTATCCTTGAAACGAGAAAAGATTTCAAAAATGTATTTTTGACCACGTGTAAAACCTTGTTTATCTTTAAATCTCTGTTTCAGGCAATACTTTAAAGCTGAGTGTGATGTCATAGCAGTTACCATGGCAACCCATAAGATTCACCAAAACCCCACCAAATCTCAGTTGTTCTAATTTATCTAGAAAACTAAGTCGCTGACCTACCTTTTCACAGGTTGGGAAGAGGGGGTATTTCACTTTCAATTTCGTCCACAACACGTGTGGCAACGGCGTTGCGTTGCAAGTTGCAGAAAACAGTTGCTTCGCGTAACAGCTCCTTATGGTTGCTATATGTATTGGCACAAAATAGTTTTCTTAAGCCCTGACATTTTTGTTCTCAGCAAATTCGAACCACACTGGGAACTATTCTCAGAATGTTTATTTCTGTCATGAAAACTTTGCCTTTTTTTTTAATATGTTCTATCAGGAAGGGAAGTGTCGTTGCTGATTTGGAACTGACATTCAGTCAGAGCGTTAGTCAGGGTGACGTAGACGCACTGGTACTAGAGGCAACTAGAGATGGAAAGCTTGGAGAACTTGAAGTCAGTGAAATAAAAGTTGGAGGCCCGATTGAAGGTAAGTTGCCTTTCCTCCAGATCTTATTTGGATTTATAGCTTGAAAGGACAAGACTTAACTAGCTCAAAATTTGCATTTTTCTTAATATACAACTCGCTCTTTGTAATATTTCTGATCACTTCCCACTGATGAAGGCTGAAGTTTCACCCGTAACGTCGGGATTTTTAACAAGTATATTTTATATATTCGAACACAAATTTTTAACCAGAGTAATCAGGGGATCTGTTCTGTAATCCCAAGCTCGAAAGGTCATTCTATAGGCTGAGCACAGCTTCATTATGTTTTTCGGGCATCAAACTGAACACACATTTCACTCAAAAGCCGTCTTCCTTGGTTTTTGCAATGTTTCGATATCCTGTCATTTAACTGTTAAGGCTTGTAAAATCTCCTTGGATTATTGGCTGTTCGCTTGAATGAACTTGAAACGGCGCTCGTCTACAGCAACAACAAAAAAACTGTAATGGGTTGTCTTCATCGCGTTCGGATGTTAACAAATAACATGAGCTGCCACTATAAGTCTAGTCAAAAATTTATAATAGCATTTCACCGGCTTTTTACTGGGATTACCCCAAAGAAAGGATTTGGGGAGCTTCGAAGCACCTGTAATTTTTAATTATCGAAGTAAATGTCGTCTAGGTTTTAGCGGCTGCGAAGAAATTCGAGCACTTTGAGGAAAACACATTACTTACCGGATAAAATAGCTTTAAACCAAAACCTCCTTCGCTTATAGTTACTTAAGTAACTTTCATAGTTTGTTCTCTAACTTGAGACAATATCACAGGCCGGATGATATTTTCGAAGCTAGAAAAATCATAGAACAAATACAGATAACTGACAGTACACAACTGTGTAGTTTGACTTTCGACACACACCTCGTATGATATGAAAATAAGAACATGTTGCCCCAAGCCGGAATCAAACCCGCGTCTCCCCGGTTACCAGTCGGGCGTGATGACAACTACACCACCGGAGAAACCACAGTGGCAACATGGCCACCTTACGAAGTGAATAGGATCTTACGCGGCCATTTCATGGGACGTTTTTCTTTTCGAGGCATACGTGTGTTTCGTGAGACGATCGTGTGTTTTGTGTTTCGTGAGGCATATGCGAGACCATCGAGATTGAAAACAAACAATCACCAAACATGCTTAACTATATGGCATAAGCTTTGTGGCTGTGAATTGTTTAAAATTCGGGCGCTTTTAGAAATGCACAGAACTGTTTTTTGAAGTTTTTCGGATAAAATAGGTTTAAACCGACACTGCTTCGCGCTAGCTTACAGTTTCTTAAATAACTTTACATTTCGTTCTCTAACTAGCGACCAGCAAGATTGAAAACAAACAAACACCAAACACGATTTAAATTATGGCATAAGTGTAACAGTTGCGATGGCGAAGTAATCTGTATAAAGTTAGCCGCTTTGAGGAACGCACAAAACTGTTTTCGGAAGCTTCTCAGATAAAATAGCTTTAAACCGATAACTGCTTCGCTTAAAAGATTATTACTGTTGAAAACGTCTAGGACAAGAAAATCGAGAATTGCACAAAGAGGCGGAGCCATTCGAACCCAAGACCCTGACTTCTATATTTCTATAGTTGTGTCACATTTCTGGCAGCCAGATATGGAATAAAGGGGAACAAGTGACCCTAAACTGTACAGCTGATGGCTGTCCACCGCGCATCAGTCACCTGGTGAAGACTTTAAATAAGGGCAACTGTAAACAAATTGTTGGCTTTTGCTGAGGGGTATTAGTTTTATGCCTTTATTCCTACTCAGACTCTCCAACAGCTGTTCCATCTGAACCAGAAACTCTCAACAAAGACGTTATATATGGACCCGTCATTGGAGTTCTGGCCGTCCTGTTGATTTCATTTGTAATATACTTGGTGATAAAACACCAGAGAGGTAAAAAGACAGTCGCGTTTTTAGTTTGACGCACATAATAAACACGCTTACCCATCGCCAGCCTTGGTTGGATGTTGTCTGATTTCTAGCGAGCTGTGGTGTCAGGTCTGTGCGAAGGCCTAGTAATCTTCTGTTTGTTGAACGTTTCACATGATGACTATTATTTTTCAGAGTTCTGAGTTCCGTAACCATTTTGCTTCCTTAAACAAAAATGCTCGGGGTACGGCTCTGCAATACACTCAGGCATCGCATCTATGGGGAGAAAGAATTTTGCTTGTGACTTCTTATGCATAAACCGATTTCAGTAGTCTCAGCCATTGCTTATTCTCAGGGGAGTAAAATCGCTCCTCTAACTCAGTATTCACTACCTACTATTTTGCTGTTTTTCTTGACAATTAACTTTTATTTTTGCAAGACCATCGCATTGTTAAAATGGTTTCTCGTAACACTTCAGCAACGTATTAGGCAACGGTGAACTAATTTTTCTTTGCTTTCTCAAACTCTTTAGGTCAAAGACATGATCGGTAAGTTGCCATTAGTTATGGGTAGAATAATGAGCGACTTGTATGGTAGATAACACAAACATTGCGGCTGACAACTTGAATACTTTTCCCTTTTAGCCAAAAGCCAAACTTTGAAGAGATAAGTGGGTCTCATTTTGTAAGTATGGATCTAATCCATTCCCCTCTTAATTTAAAATAACTTTACTTGCACACAGTTGCTGCAATGTTGGTTACACACAGGGCGGATACTCCCTCATCTTGTATCTTGTAGCCATCTTTTGAACTCGATTGTATGCAAAGGCAATTTGGAAATGATACGCATAAAACCTGGACAGACCATAAAGGACGCAAAAAAGGCGTTAAAAATACTGAATAACTCATCCACCAGGAGGCCCCTGAGACTTTTGGAGGTAAAATAATTTAATCATACTCTTTGCAATAGAATTTTCAAAAAGGGTTTCACTTACCCCATTCTTTCTCACGCAGAACGCGGGAAATGAAATTGAAGGGGACAATGATAACGTTAACGCTTCAAACCCGAGACACTACATGGAATTACGAAACGTCACTCAGTCCCAGGGAAGACTAGAAGGATCTTCAGAAACTCCACTTTACTTAGAAATCAACGAATATGCTCCTCTGCATCCGGCAACACGATCCTGGGAAGTTTCGAGAGAAAACGTGATTATAGTAAAGTTAATTGGCCAAGGGGCGTTTGGACAAGTCGCTCAAGGAAGAGCCTCACAACCGCGAGGAAGAGAGGGAACGACCACTGTGGCTATAAAAATGTTGAAAGGTAACGCCATATAATACATCTTATTAAAAACTGGACTAGGTATATTGGATTTCTAGCATTTTGATTGGCTAAACGGAGCTAGGCTATCAGCTAATATACCTGCTGTGACCAAATATGGTCAATGAACACAACAGCAAAGTGAGCTGAAGGTTTTTTCCCCGAAAGCAACCCGGCGAGAAAAATGGACGAGAAAAATCACTTTGGAGCAAATTTAAATTAAGCAGAAATTGCATGAGCGTCACTGAGACACAAATCAAAATTCTTCCGGAGTGCCTGACTTCTTAGGAGGACAACACTTATTAGTTTACGTCGATCATTAACATTTTACAAACGGTAGGTTTTGTCAGGAAGGCTTTCCACTCCGAAATATCAAGACAATACATAAAATAAAACAGTAAAATGGGAGAGAAGCATATAATAATATCTGTCACACATTCATGGCGGGTCAGTGCAAAAATCAAGAAGTAATCTAAATAACTTAAGTACTGTACAAACTGCCAAGAAGGAAGAAAGGGCGACATTTTTTTTACTATACCACGCAAAATTGACACTTGTTTACCTGCACTCGTTGTAGCTCTGTGTTCCAAAAGCTCCAAATGTTTAGATACAAATCGGATGCCATGAAAAATGAGTTGAATCGGTTGTTTGAGTGTTGTTTTTACCATTCTGTCCGCAACCTCTAAACTGGGAACAACTGCGTTTTGTGCTTTGCGTTTAACAAACTAAGGTGGTGAATTCTGACGTTCCTCACAACAGTAATTTTCTTTCTGAGCTGCACTGAAATTACCTGTTCAAGTTCAAATTCTGTCGGATGTTACTAAAACGAGGAATGGGGAATCGGG
>Ga0126336_10000107_pt1 | contig 22750 bp, 18 predicted proteins | sample SidCmetagenome_FD_92530 | JGI IMG/M metagenome (GOLD analysis project Ga0126336, IMG submission 92530) | Coral microbial communities from El Islote,Puerto Morelos, Mexico - Siderastrea C C metagenome | ecosystem: Host-associated > Invertebrates > Cnidaria > Coral | place: El Islote,Puerto... | reverse complement strand
TTTTAAAAAAAAAATATTTAAATAATAATAATTATATTTATATAATTTAATATATTTATTAATATATATATTTTTTTTTTTTTTTTTTTGCTCTCCTTGACTGGTTTGACGTTATGAAAATAACCTATTATAGGATCTTTGTTATGTGTGCTGCTTTCACCTTTGTATGGTACTTTACTTTGTGCTGTCTTTTCCCTCACAGGCTCTGTAGAGAAGAACTTGAAGGTTATCAGTGCTGCTATATTTGTGTCACAAATTCTTGAAATTGAAACTCATTCCAAAAGAAGAGAATAAATTTTTATTAATCACATTTTTTGTTATTTTGATAACTTATACCACACAGAAGTTTTTATATTCGAATCAGATTAAATTTTGTTAAGCATTTAAGAATAGAAATGAGCGAAAGAACACGTTTACTGCAGGGCAGTTTGGCTGTTTATAGTGTGAACACGATATTAATATCATCACTTCCTTATGATAGGTATTCTTTGTTATAAGTTTAATAATGTTTGCTAAGTTTTCTCTTACCAGAAATTGTAGTAGTAGTACTAGGTTGTAGCTTTGCAGCAGAACTTTTAGCCATCTGGAAGTCCACTGTATTTTGTAAAGAGGAATATTATGTAAGAACGCAATTCCTGAAATATGATCTTTATATAGGTAAAAATTATTCAACTAAACAGTCATTAAAATAAATTTTGCTTGGCTAGTGCAAATATTTTTTCTTATTGAAATGTAATTCAACTTCAAGTCCGTTGTTGACATTTAACTCAAGTTTTTTTTTTAACTCAATGACAGAACATGTTACCGAGTAAGCATTTTTTTTGCTTCTTATTAAGCAAGCGTGAGGGCTATACTGGGAGAATATTGCTCGGGGTCTTTCTAGTACGGACTAAGCGAAGCGAGGTGCATACAAGAAAGACTTAGAGCAATATTCTCCCTGTATGGTCCCGAGCTAGTGACAGTTAATAAGAAGTTTAGTATATGGCTGTACCTTATACTTAACTACTTGATAAGTGAACCTTGGTGGATTGGGATGAATGAAACAGTTTAACAGAAAGCATTTAAAACTCAGCGGGTTTTTCTCATAAATGGTGTGACGTGTTCCTCCAGCATGTGCATTTTTGGGGGAAGGGTGGCTTCTGGAAATGTGGCGTCTATTTCTTGTTTTTTTGAGAAGGTAAACAATAAATAATTTAGACTGTGAGAGAAAAAAAGTTCTGGCTTGTAGGCAGCACAGACAAATGTAAAAGTGTATTACCTAACACGTCTATTTTAGTGTCTTCCACGGCCACACTGGAATTGTATTTGGAATGGCACCTTGAGAAACGTGTCAGAAGAGTTTCAAACTTGTTTTGGATCACAACAGCCTTAGCTTCAAGTCATGGAGCAGTGCTTCTGGTTGTTGTGACGATTGTTTCACACAAGCTGTCGATGTTATGTACCTGAAAAGAAATTAATTTTAACATTTGTTACTCACTGGATTAAGAAACTGTGTATGAGCCGTCTCTCTTTCCACCCAGGAATCAACTCACCCTTAGCGAAATGTCAACATGGTTGCTGACAAAACGTTGGCTGTGATAGGCTTGTCTCTTGACATTTATTTGCTGCAGAAACGTTTCAATAGCCATTTTGTCTACCCCTGACCCCTTTGGCAGTGAAACACTGGATTTGATGGCCAGTGACTGAACTGGCTAAAACGACAAAAAAAAAAAAGAATTTTCATTCCCCCACTGAAGGGAAATTTTAAATCACAGTAATATAAGTACATGTAAACAACCAACCTCTTTTTCAGCCTTTTCTCTGAGTTCCTTTGCAGATTGCAGCATTGACTCAATGAAACGGTTTCGGTTGTCTTGATCGAAGACCATCACATGACTGGCCACAGTCAGTAGATACATAGTGTATTCCTCAGTTTCCTGAGCCTGGGCATCATCCTCTTGGGTTGTTTTTGAGTGTTTTGAAGCTTGTCTAAGGAGTGTGATGTTCTCATTTAGGTCACCCATACCTTCTAGCTGATTGTTACCTTCAGCTAATTTCCAGGCAATCTTGGCATCCAACTCATCACACTCCTCGACATGCATGTCAAAAAACGTCAGAAACATCCCAAGACTGAGGCCAAGAATGCAAATCTAAGGTTAGAAGGGAAATATCTTTAGTACGTGATGTCTAAGATTGTGGTCAATTCTGAAATATTCGACTGTAGTATTTCAGTTAAATGTTTACTTGGTTAATTGGGATTTGAAAAATTGCTTTGTGAATTACGTTGTAGTAATTCTCTGCCTTTTTGATGTCTCCCCCCCACCATCGAGAATTTTCCGATGCTGCTCGTGCAGGTTCTTGGGTGTCCTCAGGGTGGTAGATGTCCTTTGGTCCCTGGGAAGTTTCATCTCCAAAGCGATAATTGTACACCAAAGACATGATTGGCGTCCTATGGAAAAGATTTTATTAAAAGTTACTAAGAAGAAGTAGAAGAAGAAGAAACTTTATTTCAATAGGGTGCATAATTACAGTCAGACTGTAGTCTCCCTTATTACTCAGACTGTAGGCTCTCCTTAGACTAACGAGTCTACAATCATAATGTGTGGATTAGTTTATCACTTACCACTGGCACCACTTATCCCCATGATTTTACACAAGAACTCGTAGTCGCCAAAAAGAAACAGCACCGGAGTTTTGTTCCAAAGACAACGAGTGAATGATTAGTGTGGGGAAATAACACAACATAAAACGCAGTGTGTTTGAAGTGAGGCAGTGCTTTTCTGACCTCAATTTCAAAGCATTTAGCTTCCTCAGTGAATCAGCATGATGTTAAAGCACTGTTTGGTGCTTTCTGTTCCTGGTGTCGTTGCCTTCATAAATGGAAAATACCACAGTTTTTTTTGTTCGAATTGGGTTTGATAACATTGGCCAATTGAAATTCTAATTTCATAGAACCTTGTCCATGATCGCCCCCAATTTCACAAATATTTATCCTGTAGTATTTTGCCATTATGTCAAGTAAGTTGACCAGCTCTGAAAAAAGGCAGAAATTGTATGAAATTCGTGAAGTGGAAATTCTCCATTTCAAGGCACAGGTTAAGGGGTCACTTACGAGTCACAGTCATCCCCAAAGGAGATGATGTGCTGCTTAAGGTCACTGATATAGCCACATGGAGTCTCCTTTATCACAGTCAAAGTCTTGTTGCCCCTCTTTTCGGTGTGCTCTGGGGGAAGAAGCTCCTCCTCAATGAGATTTCCAAGTTGCTCCTTTTTCTGTTTTCGCTGCTTTCCCTCGCTCTCCATTTTGATTCCCCGCTGTTTAAACCATCTGTATAGTAAAGTATAGAAAATAACAATATGCAAAATACATTAGTGTTATAAATTAATTGCTACTGAAATTTGCGACTTGTAATATTAGAAAACTAAGAAGATTTAAAAACACATCTCAGCTTATTTAGACGGTACCAAGTTATCCCCAGGTCCGCTTTCATGGCATTTGCTTGACCCTCTGGGATGTTGAGAACAAGTTCCCTTCCTAGAGCATCATGCAAAACTTGCTTTCTTTCCTCTTGGCTCTTCCTTTTAAGGGTGTGGATCATGTGCACATCCATGCGGTTGCTGCTGATGGTTTTTCCCACGGCCTCAAGGGCCTTGGTACGCTTAAGCAGTTGTCTAGGGTTCATTTGGTCAGAGGGTTGTCCTGCCGCTGGAACATGGACGACACCTAGAGGCTAAGACAAAATTTATAAAACTTCAATTAGCCCACCAATCCTATCATCTAAATAGAAAGAAGAATGCACAGAATATATAAGGTGTGCTATGTGAAAGGTTGTACGAGGGTCACTGTGATGATGATGGTTTTTTAAATGCACAGAGGCGTGTAAAAAGAGCATTGACCTTCTCCCTTCAAATGAACACCGACATCAACTTTCAGTGTGTGGCTAGTGCATTATCTTGTCAAGGAGTTGCCACCTAATTGCACGCATGTATGTTACATTTAGATGTGAAAAAAACAAATTTCAATGTTGAACTCATGATGTACTTCAACATTCTATTCCTTTTTGGAAACAAAGTTGCCGTTCCAGTTAAAAACCTAAGTTACAAACACGTTTTTTGCAATGAAAATGTCTTTCCATGTTGTTGCAAGTCTTTTTTTACGACTACATTTCATGTGACCTCACAACTTGCATTTATATTTCATTTTGCATTATTATTTATACAGTCAAAATTGGGTTCTTGACATTTCAATGAATGTGGCCAAACTGATTTGCGTGTTGTGCAATTTTAGTTGCTCTCGCAAACACGGACCACAGGCAGCCCAAGCTCAAAATGAGAATACGATCGAGTTTTGAAATATGACCTTCGCTATAAGCCTTTGTATGGGAAATTCATGTTGGTTCTCAAAAAGCTAAAATAAAGTCATGAATGTGGAAATAAAATTCACTTACCTTAACATAGGTTGTCGTTTTATTTTGTTTGTAGTTTGGGTGCAATTCGTGGCCGTTTTAGGCGAGTTTTTGGTTCGTTTGTTCACGGTGTTGTTTCTCCACTTAAAACGAAGGAAGGCAGGTGAGTGGAGACGACCGAGTCCAACAAATCGCTCTCGTATCACAACGCAACGCAGAGAATCGCCATAAAAACACCATATTCATAAAGCCACATAATTTCTGCAGCCATTAAGCCACGTCCATTGAAGGCTGCATGCATTCTGCATTCTCATTGGTCAATTCAAACCACCAGTCAAGCACCAATAACAGACTGTCTCTGTCTGTCTGGCTGTGTCCACGCCAAAAGCCCAGAGCACGGGAAGATCGCCGATAGCTGAATGTTTTTCAAATTTTCTCAAACCAGAATTGCCGTTCGATCACCCTGAAGGCTGGATGGGATGTGGAAATTACGTGGCTTTACAAATATGGTATTTTTATGGCGATTCTCTGCATTGCGTTGTGACACGAGAGCGATTCGTTGGACTCGATCATCTCCAGTCACCTGCCTTCCTGCTCGCCTTCCTGCTCGCCTGTTCTGGGTCTATTACCTTCTCTGCATCTTTAGCTCTCTCAGGACACTGTCTCATACCGAATATACTGGAAAGAGCACCACCCCCGAAGAATTACATTGAGGTCATAGTTGTTACTTACTGAAAATAGTCTTTCGTTGTTATCTTCAGGAACTGCCTGAGTTCAGTGGAATCAAAATTACACATCAGAACCCCTGTTCCAAAGGAACCATTGTGTTCTAGATTTTTTGGGCCTGGAAGAACCATCTCCAGGAGAGAATTGAAACATTACACATTAGTATGCATCACATATCATAAAAACGAAACCTATATTGGAAGATGGTCCGTAAAGGGAACAACGAAGGGACTTCGGCTTAAGCAAACTCGTGATGCATTCAGATGTACGAAGCATGCAATATTCAATGCAATGAACAGTATGTTGACTTAGTAACTTGTAGGCTCGGGGCATTAAAATGAGGCAATATCTTTTTCAAGAAAGCTCAATTGCTTATTGTCATCTGACCCTTTCAATACTTTAAATACTTCACATCAAATGTAAGTTTATTAAATTTTCTCAACCCCGGACACCTTCCTCAATCACACACCCTACGTAGAAGATTATTCTCAATATCAAATATTTCCCTCCAAATGTTATTTCCCCACAAACATACACTATATTATATCAATGGATTGATTTGCATGATAGTACCAGATAATTAGAGTTGGTTACGTTATAATTATTTTTTAACAAAAGTTTAGTTATTTCATAGATTAGGAGCATTTTTAAGTTTGTTATTTTCTTGTACATAGTTTTCTGTTTGTTCTTCCCTTTTTGTATTTTTCCTTTGACAAAAATTGTTTTTGAAGATGGATAGCTTACTCTTATCTGCATGTCGTCACAGCCCTCAGATGATTGCTCCACTGATCTGAGGGTTTTCACCAGATCTGACACCCTTTTAAAACCTCTGGCCTATTCCTTATATGAATCCTTCAAGTAAATGGTATCACAGCACCTCCCCCTGCATGCTTTTTTTTCTCCATTTTTGTGATGTTGGAGACCTTGCTGATGCCCTTGCATCTCCCGTTATTATTCTTATGAATGAAAAGAATTTACAGAAAATCAATTCATCAACATCTTTGGAAAAAATAAAAAGACTTGAAAAACAAAAGGAAAGATAATTTTGGTTAAGTCTTCTTGTTTTATCATTGATTCTCTAAAAAATTCCAAACTACAGAAAATTACCATTTCTCAGAAGTGGCTACTGTGCTTATTGTTTTCTGTCACTGATACGGTACTCACATGCCCTCCTGGGAAATTTGAGTCAGCAAGCCCTACTCCAGCAAACCCCTGCTCATATCCAAATGTGTGTCTTTCCCAAACAGACCACAGATCACCTACATTCTTTAAACTGTAGCTTGTTTACATTTTAGCAGCTTGAAATTGACTTGGACTTTACTTGACAGCATCGATCGATGGCGAAGCTTGCCTTTGGAAAGGAAACATCCGTTCGTCTGAACCGTGAGTTGATTTTGTTGATTTCTTTAGTGCTTGTTCGGTCGCAAAACCTTTTGGCGTTGACGATTTGAAACCTGTTCAACGCTGTTTTTCCTCGCGCTATTTACTGGCCCGTAATTCGTGACCGTTTACTTCGTTGAAAACATTAGAATCAAAATATGGTAGTTTATCATTTTTCATTCCGCCCTGTGCATTTGTTTTAAGGTATTTAGGGCGAACAGTGACTAATTGTCACCTCGATTGTTGTTGCTTCGAATAATTTGATGTCACAAGCGTTAATCATTTGAAGTCATAGTCAAAATTTGAACCTGCCCGCGCGCTCACGAAGGAAAGCGCGAACAATTGTTCTATTGAACTCGCTTTTCTTTCTAGGTGTTAATTTGGCCTGTAAATATCTCTCAGACCGGGTAACCTACCCTAGACTAGCTAGATTAATTGGTTAGGAAAAAGGGAAAAGAAAAATGTGAAGCCTACAACACGGCTATTCCCAGGCGGTCACCCATCTAAGTAGTAACCCTGCCCGACAGGGCTTAACTTCGGTGATCGGACGAGAACTGGTGTTTTCCCTGTGGCATGAACAAAGTTCAACAAAAGCAAAATTGAGCTTTCCCATTTAGCATGAACGTAAATGAAACGTGATAATTCTAAACGTTTATTGCCTATATATCCATTTGAACTGTTTAGTATCATATACAACAATGTACAAAACTATATTCCTATTAACTTACTTTTTTTGCAAGGAGCGCATATTCCTTCTATTCATCTGATTTCTTTTGTTTGAATTTGCTTCATAAACCAGCTACAAGAAACGATACCAATGATAATTAGAGAAACGAGAAAGGGTTGTTTAATAAGTAGATAGTACGACTGAAATTAAAAAAAAAGAATTCTGCTGTTGATACGATATAAATCATTATTCGGTAAGTGCTATCGATAAGTCAATCTAACATATTAAAGGAGTAAGGAAAATATCACATAATTAATCTAAGATTCCCTATCTAGAGAGGCGTTTTAAAATAAAAATGAAATGAAAATGCCCAAAAGATAAATTGTACCCATTTTTTCCTTGTCCCTCTGGTATCGGCTGGGAGCTGGTCACCACCGTCAAGCTGTGCTTCCTGATAATAATTAATTGCACATTTCATACATTGGTGACTTACTTTGATCTAAAACACCTACCAATACTAGGAACTGATGACAAAATTGCAAACTAACGCTGCACTCGGTGAATTTAAAGCACCTTTGGGTGTTCATGGCACTTTAAGCCTTTAACCATAAGCTGCGGTGTGAAATTTCTCGTACCTCGACCTCAATTTTTTCTCTATCTGAGTTTCATCCCAAACCTTAATAACTTTTGCTTCGAAATATGTTTTCTCTGTCTCATTAATGGTTTGCCATTAGTGCCAGACGTCTTGCCCCACACGAAAACTAAAGTTGCCCAGAGAGCCATCTAGCTCTTTGCCGTTTTCTGTAAGTTTAATCTTCCAAGATTCAGCCAGTCTCATAGTTGCCCATCTTGAGGGAATCTTATTTTGATATAAGATTTCTCTTTTTGCCATAAGGGAGCACATCGTTTTTGCTGAGATCGTTGCATGATGCAAATATCAAGAAAAAAACATTTGCTATGAGAAATTGACACGTTTATTAGAATGATTGCAACTCATTGTAGCCTTTTGGTGACTGTGATAAAGTGAGTGGTTCCCATGGGAATTGAGGTGGACGCCATCCAGAAGCTTAGCGCATAATATAAATAATTCTACTATTTTTTAAACCTACTGCACCAGTCCCAGACACCCTACCACTTGTTCCACTACGACTACTGACTTGTTCCACTATGACCATTGGCTTCACAAGTCTAAGACACACTGCAGTTCCCTAACTCCCTTTCATCTCTATCATAATTTTCTGCATTGTCAAACACATCTTCCACATCATCAAAGTCACCATTTTTTAAAACCTTCAATGCGTCATTTTCTGCATCCACATCATCTTGACTTGCATTTACTTGTTCTAAAAGAAGAAAAGAAAGGAAAAAAGAAAGGAATTATACATGAACTCAAGGCAACTTCACTATAGTTAGCCTTTAAGTAATGACATGTTATGTGACATTTCCCTTTTAGCCGTTCCCTTTTAGCTTCTTGTTCGCCCTCTGCAGGTTATTTGACTTTGCCTTGTGTTGGTAGACTTTACAGCTTTGGGCTCTAACAGGTGGCTGACGTGATGGTATGGGTGTGGCAACAGGTGTAGATGCTGGACTTTGGTCACAAAGTGATGGACTCACAGACTGTACACTTCCACCAGAAACTGAAGGACTCACAGAATGTACGTTAAGTTCAGAAATTGATGGAATCACAGACTGTACATTTAGACCAGAAACTGATGGACTTACAGCCTGCACATTCACACCAGAAATTGATGGACTCACAGCACGTACACTAGCACCAGACCTGCAGACTGGCCACTTAAACCAGAAACTGACAGACGTGTGAATTCCACACTTAGACTAGAAGTTGGAAGTACAGCTTCCCCTGGAAGTTGTGAAGCTTCATCGACAGCAGAAGTTTCAAATTCTCCATCTCCTGGTGTGCATGCCTTGCTTTTTTCCTCTGGCCTGGGTGTCACTTCAGTAAAAGCATCACGCATGAGCTAAAATTAAAAATATGTTTTTTAGATGTTGATTCACAACTTGATTCTTGCATTAACATGCTGAATCTGGATTCAACAAAACACTGCACTACTTTAGTGACTTTGAACAGAAGGTGAAGAAATCGTCACTGAGAATATCCGGGTTTCACACATCTTATTGTTATACATGTGGTCTTACATGTACTGCAGTAAGCTTATGTCTACCATATCAAGTATTTCCCTAACGTAAGTCACCAAAATAACAACCATAATCTACAAGAACAACAGTTTATCAACTAGCTACATATTAGTAGCTGATATAGGTAATCCATTATAACTGACTACGTTATAGCCTATGCTCATGCAGTTTCGATGTTTTGTCCGAGAACATCTGATAAAAAACGTGCGGTAAAATACAAAACATCATACAAAATATTTTAAAAGCAACAATTTCGCCAAAACCGTTAGTAAAAAGAAATGATGATGACTATATCTTAAGTATCTTTTAGCAGTTTTTTAATATTTCATTGTAATGAATAGTATAGTGTATACAACGTACTGCACAGTAGATGTGAATATGTGCTCACTTACTTGTCATTTCATGTGGTCACTTAAAACTTAAGGACATGGTGGATTAACTCCATCCTTCATTTTTAGGGCTATGCCACTGATGAGGGAAATTTTTGTTTCGTAGCACGACTCGTCAAAGTGTGCTGAGCAGAGAGACGTGTACTTTGAGGTCAGATCTTTGAAGTCATGTCGATGTCCAAACGAATTGCACCCATTTTGCTCTCACAGCTGGACTAGATGGGAACTGGTGCATTCTGATTCCTGGAGTTTTTTTTCGAATTGTTGCAACTCTGCTGGTTTGGGGTGCCAGCAACGCAATTTCGACCTCCTCTTTTCTTCTCTTTCTCTTCCTCATTCTCACTGTCTGCCATGATGAATGTGAGTCTTGCCCCCAAAATGACATCACACACTACTGTCACGTGTCTTTTTGGCAGTGCAATTCAATATGCCATCTTTGAAGGCAAAATTAGCCCAACTTCAAGCACGTAAAATTCAAGCACGTAAAATTCAAGCACACGTGTGTTTTTAAGGCTAAGCTAAGTTTCGCTTCAAAGGCACTTTATGGGATTTAAAACAAGTAAGAAGTAGGACTCAAAACTTTTTTGGTTTGTGAAACTCTCTGACAGCTTTTTCTGACTTAAAGAGAAACGATTGTCAGCAACTGCGTGAGTGCTATCTTTAGTCTCATAACAATAAACCGCTGCGAGTACAGCAAGACAAGATATCCTCTCAAGGTTTCAACTGGAACACCTCATCGGTACAATCAGTATGACATCTGTGCTATGGCAAAGAACGGCAACCGGAAACTTAGACTTTTTCAGTTTCACTGCGTGCGCTTTGACTTGTAAACGCCCCCCTTTAAAACTTAGAAGGAAAGTACCCTACATCAGCCCACTAGAAGAAATGGTTTCAAGTTGTTCATGTGGCGGGGTTTGTGTTAACTGTGTCCCACCAGACTAAAGATAGCACTCACACGTCCATTTAAAACTGATCAAACTGACAATATTAAGAGACGTATCATTAATTTTTTGCATTTTCTGCAGAGTTATTATGATTATGAGTTATTTATTCTTTTTCCTTTTTTTTGGACCTAAAAGCTTTGCTTGAATTGTCTTTCCCTAGTGTTTAATTTGCCGTATTTCTTCTCGAAAGCTTCGCAGAAATATTTCGTTTTTTCCAACCACTCCCTCTAAAATTAATGGTCCGACCTTCACATATTTGAAACTGCAAACTAGGGAAATGTCACTTTGTATAATTATACACATTCAAAATGTCTATTTACCGGAAAACTAATACTTATGTTTAAGCCCAGTTAGGTCTTCCAGCTTTCTAAGCCTTCTAAGTCACTGCATCACGCTATCCTTAGTATTGTGCCTATCAGTATAAGCTCAGATTTCATCTTGCACATGAAAACTAATTTGAATACGGAGTGCATAGTTTGGAAGAAGGTTTTGTTACTTCTGTTTTGTCAATGTACGATGTACATAACTAATGCAGCCAATAAGTCTGATAAAAGAAGTGATAGCCTGAACCAAAAGATTCACAAGATAAAGTCTTAAGGTGAGAGTATGTTTGGTTTATCAGATTGGATCAATGAAATAATATTTTACATTTTAAACAAAGTTGCCGCCAAGTGAGTCTTTCTGTAGAAATATAGCATGATAAATTTTGCATTAACTGAAAAACTCGGGAAAAATGCTATATTTCTACAGAAAGACTCACTTGGCAGCTGGAGGGTTGCATCTCAGGTATGCTTTAATGTGACTGCGCGATGCAGTTACGAGTCCTATGTGTGCTTGTATTGATTTGACTATATTTCACCCTTGCTCACCATAGAGTCTCCAGTAGCTTAGTGGTAGAGCATCCGACTAGATCACGGAGGGTCGTGGGTTCAAATCCCATCTGGAACTCGGAATTCTTTTTTCCGAGTTTTTCAGTTAATGCAAAATTTATCATGCTATATTTAAACAAATTTGCATTGTAGAAAAGCCAACTGGGTTGCCCCTAAAGCCACAGTAACATGGTTACCTCCCAGTGAAAAGTCTAGTCTTTTAATTTATTAACGTATTCAAAACAATGAGCCACTGAAACCTTGTTTTATGACTGCTTTAGTGGAACCGATGTGGCTCGCGTCACAGCAGCCGTTCTACCGAAATGCTAAAATTACCCTGCACACTTTTTATTCTCAACATGTTGCTTTTAACGGGCCAAAAATGACTCTTTCAGACAGTAAAAACGAATGATTGAGCTTACACTTGATGTATATTTTTGGTCTGAAAAATATATGCTAGGTCAGTTATATGCCTCTGAAGTTGACCCAGATTTCACTTTGACTTCAAACCCTTAAGGTTAGTGTCTTCAACTTGTCAACAAGGAGACTAAAAATTCAAATTTGTGCCTGATTTTTATATTTTTAGATAGAGGAAAAAATATATACTTATGAGCCAAATGGTAAAACAGGAACAGTTCCCGTTGTTGCTTACGAGCACAATTTTCCCTTGTTTCCGGGGACGCAAGCGAGCCTCTGGCCATGTTTCGAACTTTTTTAATTTTTGAAAAAAAAAAACAAACAAACAAAAAGCAGAGGAACATTTAAATACGATTTTTGAAAATAGTTCACTAAAGGGGTATTTCTAGTGAAATAAAATGAAATATGAAATTTTGCTTCTGTCGTTGAATTCTCGATATTTGTGGTCAGGAGCTCTTAATAAGAAACCTGAGATCAGTAATTTCTCACACTTCCCATTCCATGCCATCATAATTAAAGGATAAAAACCAATGCGTGCAAAATGAACTCTGAAAGCAATATGCTTCACATGTTTCCACAATTTTGCCCTCCAAAATCAGAGGATGGAGATACGCTGTCAGTTCACTGGCAATGTATCCAACAGGAAACCAACCAGTATCATGGTCCATATCTATGGCAATGGCATTTTTGTCCTTTTCATTTTCTGGCTCAGCTGTTAGTCTAACTTTCACGGGAAGTTTTTCAATCTCCATTTTCCTTTCCGCATCTTTTAAAAATTGTTGCCTAGGCTTCTCGTGTGCAGCACCAATACACTTAAATCCTATTGTGTGCTCCACACTTTCACTTTCATCATCATCAACTCCCATCAGTGTAATAGCTTTCAGGGCTTGACTCATCACTGCAGAAAGGGCTTCCAGTGGTTACATCAGCAGATCCAGAGGTGACAACTGAAGCTTGAAACAGAAGGGATCAATTAATATGTAGCAATACAAGTAAAAATTGATGTTATGCAGCATTAGTTATTTTGTGGTGGCCTGTCTTTGGATGGAATCAGCCACTCTTTTACAGACCAACATTATTGCATTTTTGTTTCCTGGTACTTGCAATGTATTTGAAACTGATAGAGCAACTCAACCATGCTAATTAATTGACTAAACAAAAATATTACCTTCATCTTCGCTATTCGACTCGTCTGCTCGATTGCAGAGTATTCCAGCTGTCTCTGGAAATAACTTGCAGTTGCAAGGTGTCGAAAGTTTATCGACGTCCAATAATGGAGCTACGGGGAAAGGTCTCTTTTTCGGAGACTTGTGGTGGATCAACAGTAGTAGTCACCTGAGACAAGTAATCGAAATTCCAGATTAACAACATGCTCATTTCATCCCTCTCCTCTGGATCAAACTGAAAACAAAACTTGAAAGCTCAGTCTTATGCTTAGCCCGGAGTAAAAATCAATAACTTCAAGGTAGTCTAGTAGGATTCGTGCTGGTGTTTTCCCATCCAGGAAAATACCAGCACGAAACTGTAAAAGCTAGGTAAAACTTTTTTATAAGGTAGCACTTACATGTAGGTGCGATAACATTGCAGAATACACGGATGATAATTGGCTCCAGCCTCCAAAGCAAACACTAATGCACAGAAATAACACAGACCTCAAAAATTACACAAACGGACCTCAACAACCGTAGGTGACTTCCACCCATTTAATTTCTTAAGAAGCTTCTTGCTAAGAGGTAAAATACTCATTTACCTTTCCAACGGAGAATTCAGAAAAAATAAGTGAGCAAAAGCCCATTGAGTTGCAGAAATGGCAAACTCGGCACAGTGAAGTCAAGTAAATTCGAAACATCGCAGCAATGCAAATGAATGCGACTCGAAGTCTTGAAAAGGTCACTCTGAGACTCTTGTTCTTCAATGGCGTCCATTTTTCCTGACGAGACAACAAGCGAGAGATCCGTACTCTACCGTGACAGGCCGAACGAAATTTTACCCGTGATACCACGATGGCTGCTGTCCAGCCTCCTCTGACAGTAAACGTATTTTTCTGTAGGTTCTTGCACACAGGGACTTCTCCTATTTCTAACATAGCTACTACCAGGATAAGTAGGAATATGAAAATTTGCATAATTAGTTAAATGCAGTTTTAAGATAACAAAGCGAACTTTGTGAGAAACGGGGTCAAGAGATACTTTTGATAGGTTATGGCAGCTGGATTAGTTGGCATGCACTGATAAAAATCCAAGTATAAATTAGTTTATATCAATAGCATGTTTTTGTGTGAGATTTTCAGTTACTTTTTGGTTTGTTCAAGATTTTCTTGGTTTCTGGCTTTTTCTTCATCAGCCTTTTCCTTGTTGGCTAGTTTCTTAGCTGCCCTTGCCTGGGAGAATAATTGTAGATTAGAAAAAATAAGAGAGCAGTTAATTGGATCAGTTAATTCTGTCAAACAAACAGTTTTATAATCATGCACTACCGCTAGGCTAACGTGCAATCTGCCCAGAACATGCTATGGTCTGGGTGCGACATTTCCAAGGAGTCTGTTACTGGTACCGGCTCTTGTTTGGAAGAACCTTGAAAATGCTTAATGCCCCCGAACAACCCGCTGTAGGTGAAGGCATCCAATTAATGTGTGGGGAAAACCGCGATCAGTGTGCAGGGAATGCATAGTTGAGAGGTAAACTTTAATGATCATGTGGTGAACTGAATCAGCCATAAAGGTGGTGAACACAGGGCTAAGAATTAACTTCAGTGGGCCAGTATCTCTGAATTCTTAGTGGCCCAATCCAAAATAAAGTGGCCCTCAAATTCCCGCCACTAACACCAAAATTTTTTTGTATAAACTTGAATAAACGCCCAACGTCTTTTAGCTTATGCTCCCAGAAATGGGTTAATTATTCGTATACACTGATGTATCTGAATTGTTTTAATGAACACAATTTTTATTCAAGCATTTTTTATGTGTATTGCACTTGCAGGTTTTACAAGTATTTATTGATTAGGTTGTTAACGAATTCCTCGTCAAAGTCCCCGTCATCATCCTCTAGTCCTCTCACATCCAGCGAGGAATCTCCGCATTCTGTATTTCAAACCTGGTGTTGAGTGATTTTGCTGATATTCGTGTTAGTACCGCATAGAACTCTGGGTAAGTCTGGAGTCACGTGTCAGTAAAATCAAAATGGCATCTACATATCAGAGTAATCTAAAAGCTCGATCATGAACGACTTTGAATTTTGCACTTTAGAACTAAATCTTTACTACAATTTATGAACTTAGAGTTGAGGAAAGAAAGGAAAGAAAAGAAAGGTGCTCCAAGGGAAGAACATTTTGTTTTATTGTTATTGTCATTCTTTTCGTATTTCTCAAATCGTAGTCGCTCATTATGTGATCAAACCTCAACTTTTAGTGTCCCTGGGACCCGTTTCTCGAAAGTCCCAATAGCTTTCCGGGCCCGGAAAGCTATTTTATGAGAGCATGGTTTATTTTAAAGGGTTAGCCACGTTCTGACTGTTACGGGTGGTGTGGAGCTTGAGAAGAGCTAAAAGACAGCTAGAACTAAGGGAAAAAAGTCAATGCAAATTCCAGCAGGCTATGCAAGCGAAGCAAGTAAAATTCAAGTAGGCTAGCAATGGGTCTGCTAAGGGACCCCCCAAGAATGGTGACGAAAGCATACTGCTGACTGCCAACTGCTTTGAGTTTAACCTTGCGTAAATAAAACCTCAAATAAACAGTAAGCAACTCGATTTTACTTTGATCACCGCAGGAGAAGTCTTTTTTTTAAGGTCTTTGAGTTTGTTTCAGTGTGTTCAATGAGGTCTTTGAGGCATCACTATCTAACCAATAGTCTCTAAGTGTCACTGAACGAAAGGTTTCCTTTGCTTCCAAGTATGTTGTCTTTTGTCTGGATTCCTTATTCATCAGATATCAACAAGATCGTATTCTAGTTTGATGTCAGTCATAATTTAACTAAAACTATTCTATCTTTTTGACTGCTGTGATTGTCTAAATCAGCATTTAAATGTACACTGAAGTCTCTGCCTGAATTGACATGTCATCTAGAATAATTCCTCCGCATTTTCCAAACTCTGACAAGTTCAGCTTTTTGACTTCCTGCTCCATCCACTGCAGCACGTTTAACCCACTGTTCTGAGTGACTGAATTTGTGTAGTATTGGAGTAGCCTACCAGATGAACTTTAAATTGTGGCTCATACATCTCAGCTTCACACCAGATGGAAATCCCCCTGTGAAAGCCTGCTCAAGGGCCTTCTCTCCAGAGGTAGTTGTTCCTTGGGTAAGGTATTTTGCCCCATAACCCAAGCCCCAACCCTTCCCAGTGATATTTGTTGAGTGGGAATGTGGCAAAGTTCCTCTTATTCCAACCAGAACAGCATAGCCAGAAGGAAGGGTCCACATGGGCTTACACACCTTTACAAATTGATATCTTAGCTTTAAACTGTCTTTAATCGATTCAACAACCTACTTTTAAGTGGCAAGATATGTTTCAAATTACTCTGTTTCTCCCCCAACTTGAAATTATGCAACCCGTACAAGGACACTTCCACTTGAGAACGAAACAATCCTCGCCCTCCCTGAGCGTTCTTTCTCTTCTCCACTAATCCAAGACAGCCGATCTGAAAACACACCCGGCTGTCTGTGTCGACATAAGTGTTTTTCAGAGAAAAGCGGTCGAGTTTGTAAAACCAAGGCTAGCAAAAAAAGTAACTTTTGTTGGACGTTTCTTCTTTTCACTTTTCTGGGGTAAGAGGTGCACTAGTTAGCAAACGCGATAAAGTGCTCTTTCAAAACGGCCAGCGAATTTTACGCGTTCACCTCTTGCTGTCGAGGGGAGGCATTTCACAATTCAGCTGTAAATCACTACATTTACTGCGATAGTACTGATAGGAACCTTAAAAGAACACTCAGTTCAGCTTTGATAAGCTCACTGATATTTGCAATCTCTACAGTATATCTTTTTTTTTGTTCAAAGACCTTTAAGTGTAACATTTTAGCTATAGTGTTCAGGTTATTAATTTCGCCTTGTGGTACAAAAAAAGCCTCGTACTATCTTAGATATGCACCTTTTAGAAGGTCAGATCTGTATCACACCTGCAATGTTTATCAGAATGTTAGAAACTGAATCTTCCAGGTTAAAATTCAACTTGTTCATCACTGAAAACATAGCTTACCTTCCATATTTTCCTGCCGCTCTGACTCGTGGTCCTTTCCTTAATGGCGAATACTGCTGACTGCTCGTTTCCAGACTCCCGTTCCCTGTTCCCTGTTCCTGGCTTTAGTAACATCCTTTTTTTTATTAGTTTGTTGATTTGCCTATTTCAGTGCTGATAAAGATCAAAGTAGCATATATTTCATGAATGGTGTTTGAATTTGCCTTTCCCTGAATTGACATTTCATCTAGAATAATTCCTCCGCATTTTTCAAACTCTGACAAGTTCAGCTTTTTGTCTTCCTGCTCCATCCACTGCAGCACATTTAACCCACTGTTCTGAGGGACTGAACTTTTGTAGTATTGGAGTAGCCTACCAGATGGCAACCGGAGCATCCCACTTGTTGCCATTTTGTGGTATGCTTCTGAGCTTCTGTTCCAAATTGATAGGAACAGACGGATTATCCTAAAATGAAATTAAATAAGTAGGTATAACCTAACGTTAATTTCAGTAATATAACTGAAATATTATCTGCCCTTTTTAAATAATCTGGGAGGGGTTTAAAGGCATACTTGGCTAAGCTAATGCTGAGCAGATTTGAAAAGTACCCAGAAATTTTAGCCCAGGGAATCGAACTGATACGATGAAATTCTGCACTAATGATGGCAGGCGGGAAATACTAGGAGGCCTTGTTTGTATATCTGAGCTACACAGTTCACCCTCGAAAACAATTGGAACGCGAGCAACGAAAGTCCGAGTTGGTGTTTCCCATTAAAAAGATAAGCTTACACCAATAAATTTGAGAGTGTTAGGTCATTTTTGAACTGCTGAAAAGTATTTGAAATGAACAGCTGGGCACCTCTGAAGGTTTCACTTTTCCAACAACTTTAAATTGCGATATTTTTGTAAATGAGTTTTTGACGAGTTTTTATCTGCAGGCTTTGTTTCATGTCCAAAATCAAACTTACTTTGGGTGCCACCGATGTCCTGTTGCCCCTTTTGCTCTTGAGACCTACTTCTGCTCCTCCCAAAATAACTCGTCTTCATTCAGCTTATCGCATGGAATTTTTTCAAACATAGTTTTAAAATTTACGTTGTCTTCCTCACAGAACGCCAGCATTTCCGCGTTGGCCTTCTGTTGTAGGTAGACTTATTTTCTTCCTGGAGCTTTAGAAGAAGTTCTTCTCTGTCCATTAGATCTTCTCTTTTCCTCTTTTCGGTTTCAACTTTTTCATTGCCACCGGCAGACATCGGGTTGGTTAAATATTTGCCCCAGCTAAATCTGACATGTTTGCTGTAAGAACACATCGCTGATTTGCTAGAAATGCTGAGGGGGACCTCGCGGTTGACAGAGCGATGGCGAAGGCTTGTTTCAACCACACCAGTACTCCACTGCTCGCATTCAGTGGTAACTTCACCATTTCTATTACAACATTTTCTTTCAGAAACCACAGGGAATCCTCTGCACAGGTCACTCAAAGCAACCAAATATAAAATATTGTCTAAGTCTGCCAGTGTGTTGATGTGGATTGGAAAGTCTCCCCGCCATGAAAATTTCGACCTGCAGGGCATTGTTGAGCCTTACCTCACGCACTACCGGATTTCCCTTTAGGTGATCGTCACTGCTGACGCTAACAAGCTCTGGAAATTCAGCTATCTGCTTACCCAATAAAAATCAAACTTTGGCTCGTATGCCTGCAGGGTTTGCAACGTTAAATGGACTGCATCGCAATTAAGTAGCGGTTGAAAACCATGGAGCCAAATTTAAATAAACCTTCCTTCCCTCTGGGCATCTTATCCGAGCTTCCTAGATGTTGGTGAAGATCCTTTTTAGACTTCTACATATTTCAAAACGTACCAGGTAAAGTTCCTTATCCGGGGTTGCTTTGTGGTAATGCTCTATGGGATCATTAACTGATGTTGTTTGGCCTGTGACACTACCATAATTCTCTAGTAACCTGAAAGGAATAAAACCTTAAGGGTTAGAAATAGCCAGTTTTTAAATTACATTGAAAAAAAATGACTTATACGCCGGTATTTAATTTATGCTTGGGTACGAAAAAAAATTTTAATTAAACTAATTTGAAACGGCAAAAGAAGAAATACTTTTATTTACTGTTTTCTATTCAATAAGCATGTCCGTGACTAAAGGCTGAGCGATCTCCTCGCTAAAATAAGCAACCGAGTAAAACAATAGGGAGATATTATTTGACTCACCAGTGAATGACATTAAAAATTGCCTGGCACTGTTCATTGAACTGAGCGGAAATCGCTTGTTGCAGAAAGTGCAGTCAAAGGCTGCCGGCCGTCGGCACATGTTTCGTCGCGCATATCCACACGGTTTACTGGTCACCTCAAGTGTAGTTACAGAGTAGACGAACTTCCATAGCGAGTTTCACCCCTTGTCCTCTTCTCTTCTCGTGGCTGTTAAATTGAAACATGAAACTCCACCACGAAGAGAGTTAATATTTAATGGTATTAGTAACTTGAGTTAATAATAACGGAAACATGAGACAATATTGGCGTGTCATATTTACGTTGCAACAGACCAGTTAACATTTGAAACTTGCAACATAAACTGCTTTCGCTCTGATTCAAGTCACTTCCAAACCGCTTCTCTGAAGCTGTGACTTACAGCTTTCATTTGACAGTCAGTCAAAAAATTTAAACTTCACAATCGCTTAAATATCAAACCAGTAACTTTTCACAAACACTAATTCATAAGTGAGTTCAGTGACTTTCTTAACCCCCTTGATTGGTGTTATCAGATTAAAACACATCGCTCATCCACATACCGGAAACCTTCAAAAGCATACTCTTCCTCTTGCCCAGATGGGGGGGGGGAAAGTTCCTGACTGCACAAGATGGAAGAACTACCCTTATTTCTTTCCCCCAAATTCCCCAGCACCATCAAGTCAGCTGCCTATTGCCAATGTGTATATATAGTTTATTCTTTCGAGCCATCACATGGGTCTTTGTATCATTGCTTGTACTGATACCAAGCTGTCTGAAGGACCCACCTATTGATGCACATAGGATGGAAACCCGGGTGCTGGGTTATACAAGCTGGCTGCTTCTCGCATTCACCACAAGTCATAGCCTGGGAAAACGTTGCCATCTAGCCCCCATGCTGTGTGTTACAGTCGTGAATGAAATCTTCTCTCGTGAATGGACATCCCGTACGAACATTTGCGCCTGACCGAGCGAGAGTCAAGCCTGATTCAGGCCATTAAGTCATTTTTAAGGCGAAAACTGAGCGAGACAAAGCAAGACAACGATTTTGTCTCGCCTGTGCGACTGAACGGGACATTTGTCTGGCTGTTTTATCGTCGATAATATAGCGTGAATGAACGTGACAAAGAGTAAACCGAAAATATTAGCTTTCGCAACAGTACCGAGACATTTGTCAGGCCCTGTTATCGGCCATAATATACCTGATATTTTGGATCACCACTGTCACGTAGTACATATCAACAGCACGCAACATTTACAGGTGAACAGTTGTACGATGTTGGAATCATTCTGTTTTCTTGATATTAATATTATTCTTTTCTTCCGCACGAGACTCTGTCAGGCTGTCACAAAAGTTGTCATTTGAGCAAAAAAGGCGACGTGGTCGTAAACTCACGCAGGAGTGAATCGACTATAAAACCTCAGAGCTGTGGATTGCTCAGGAGTCATGTTACATTAGCACGTGATCAGTTGGCAGGCTTTTCGCTTGCACGCAAGAGATCAAAATTACTTTAAAGGGTAAGCAGTCGTCTTCTAACACTCTTGATTTGGAAAGTCCATTGCATATCTTTCAAGTTATTCCTTGAAAAGATGTTTATTTTAAGGGGAGACCGCCAGATGACCGAGCCACTCGGAATCCCTACGTCATTGGCCGTAAAATGATCCCAATGGAATGCATCGTCGTTATTTGGCGGTCAATAGGTTTATACTTTTCAAAATTCATCATTTTGTCCATTGTGAAGTTCAGCTAACCTTGAAAATCTGGAAGCACACCTTTTGAATGTGAACTGGAAAACTTTCAAGAAGAAAGTTACCAAGAAAAGAAGTTAAGCTTGGAGGCGCACACAAAGCACAAAAAAATCGCCGTTATAAAGTTGTATGGATGCGACGTGGAGATTCATTTATGGAATGTATGCTTCCATGTATGTTTCGTACTTTAGCTACTAATTTTCAAGATGGTTCATGGATTTACCGTTTGACGGATTTTAAAAGCAGAGGGATGTAAGAAGTTTTCTCTCAAACTGGTTTGCATCAGGAATAGGACGATTTTCATTAGATCTTCAGAGAATTGGTCTTATACACTCATGTGCTAGAAAGGTTCGTTGCATGCTGGTAAGTTACCGCTTTCTTCTTCCGAGAGAAATTTGTATTTCAGCAATAAAACCGTTTCTTGTGAGCTCATTTAATTAAGGTGGAAATAAACAGTGTTGATAGGGTACGTGTAACTATATTAAATATAATAAATGACTTTAAATGTGCTTTTTGAAGTTGTATTATTAGTAAAAACGGAGAACGTTAATTAAAGCATAGTTATTGACGCCAAGGCCATACAAATGTCTCGCTCCATTCTCGTCCATTTATAGAACAACTCGCGTTTTGTCTCGTTCATTGGCGTGATTTTTTTATGGCACGAATCTCGCCGGTTTATCGCCAAGGATTTCGGCCAAATGTCACGGCCATAAAAATGTCTCATTCTATTCTCGTCTATTTATCGTTCAATTTTTATCGCTCCTGTCAGGCTGATTATCATCACGCTCTGTTTCGCTCATCAACGGTATTTTATATGGTTTGAATCTCGCTGGTGTCTCGCTCAGAATTTTCGTACGGGATATAATTGTGACCCTATTTGGGAAAACCAGGCTTAACGAAATTAGCGTTGAACCGTTTTTTCATGTCAACGCATTTTCAAACGTTGAGAATGCATTGGAGATCATTTTCAATGCGTTTTAAAACGTTGGCAATGTTCCCCAACGAAACCGAAATACGTTGAAAATCATTTCCAAATCGTTGCAAAACATTTGCAACGCATTGTTTAACATTGACAACGCATTTCCATGAAACAGCCTTGCATTGAGAAGCATTCATACTCTCTGCCTAAACATTCTGCACTAAAAAGCTTAAGACAGAATGTTATATTGTTATTGTTATTGTTATCTGGGAAAACACGAAACTGTTCAGGTTTACCAGTAGTAAAAGTAATTGAAATTATTGAACTTCAAAGATCTATTCTATTTTTATAGAGAAATGCGCAAGTTGAGGTCGCTAACAATGTACTTTCTTCATGGAATTCTTGGGGTTATTCAATCTTGTGTCAAGTTCAAGCTGAAGAATTGAATGCGACATATGCCAGAAACTCTAAACTCGCTTACTTTGTCACGCTCAGGTCACGAACATAATGTGATCTTGTTATCGCTCCGTTCTGTCATTGCCCCCACATGTGTAAACTGCTATTAAAATTTCTGTGCCCATACCTTAATACTGAGCTCTGTTTATGAGCTTTTATAATCAACGCCGATGTGAGCAACAAGGTCAAATTTCGGAACATCAGATGTCATCAGGCTTTGTCTTTCAAAACGGTTTCTCCTATTTCCTTCTCTCTTCCGGTGTTGACAGAAGGAAGTCGATTTCTTTTTTGCGTTTC
>Ga0126336_10000106_pt1 | contig 22758 bp, 16 predicted proteins | sample SidCmetagenome_FD_92530 | JGI IMG/M metagenome (GOLD analysis project Ga0126336, IMG submission 92530) | Coral microbial communities from El Islote,Puerto Morelos, Mexico - Siderastrea C C metagenome | ecosystem: Host-associated > Invertebrates > Cnidaria > Coral | place: El Islote,Puerto... | reverse complement strand
TTTCATATTTTTTTTGGGGGGGGAAAAAGAAAGATGGGGGGTGGTTTTTGGTCTTTTTGGTTTTTTTTTTTTGGGGGGGGGGGGGGGGGTATGAAGATTTTCCTGCAGTTCCCATCACTAATATCCCTCGACTACCCCCACTGGAATATAACCAGAGGTGTGTTCTGTTTGTAATCGATGTTTATAAAGGTAGAGTAGGCCCTTAAGCTTTAGCTCTTTTGACACCACATTGCAGCAAATAAAGTGGCTGTCAACAAAATCTCAATATCTCTGAATAACGATGATTTTTTATTCCAAAATAAAAATTGATTGATTTTAAACCCTCGATCTACTCTGGCTCGGAGGAAATCAAAGTATGATGTTTTGATCATCTGCCCTTTTTTGTGGTGCTTTCCTAACATTTCTATCAGTATTTGTAATTATGATATCTAAAGAATGGGCAAGTGTAGGGCTTTGTAGAGACGGGGGATGGGTTAATTTAGCTTAAATCAGTTTCTGTTCTCGAAATGCTTTGCGTTGTTTATGAAATGCCTACACATTCTGGGTCAGTGTTGATGGACATTTCTTGTTCCAATTTAAGGGGCGTTTGCAATTAGTTTTTGGCTCTGAATTTATCAGTACTTTCTTGTTTAAGAAGCCACAGCAATTAAAAATTTAATAGAAACTAGTACCTTGTGATCTGTCGTTCAAAGAATAAATAAAACCCGACCGATTCCTTCATACATATTTGAGTTTTCATTCCATTTTATAATTAGCCAAAAAACTGACAGAGCTTCCTTTAACGGTAAAAAGACCCCCCGCCCCCCCCCCCAAAAATAGCAGGGCTTGTAAGATAGTTTCTCTGACCCTTTCATATACCAATTTTCATATCCCCTAAGCGTTCTGTTTTCGGCCATTTAAGCTTAATCAAAAATACAATGCAAACAGCAGTGATAAACATGATAAAACCGAACGCATGTTGTAAAAAATGGCTCGACGTTTTGTGTAGCATACGAAACCTCAAGTCATTTCTTTACAACATGCGTTGTTTTATCATGTTTGTTACTGCTGTCGTATTTTATTCTTCACATGGCTTTCATATACCACTCTTCTACTTACTAGAACAGGACAACAATTGAACCCCTTTCCTATACCTCAAAGACAACCCCAATTTTCCCCCAACCTTTTGTGTACAGCCAGCACAAAAAAGGCACCCGGGAGTACACGGGGGGGGGGGACATAATTGCATCCCTCACTGGATGATTGACTGGGTAGGAAAGAGGCCAAGGACAGACATTACCCCACTCCCACCTCCCCTCCCCCCAACCTCCAGCGCTCTCCCCGCATTTTGTTTTTCGCGTTTGCTTTCCCTATTTTGTTTTTTTAGAACAGGCTTGGTGACTAGGAATGATTTTGCTCGGATGTAAGAATCAATTGATGTACACGTATTAAATTGTATTTCAATTTCGACGAAAACGACACAGTATATGAGAAACTCTGGGCTTCAACTTCCCTTGTATCTTTTGCTGTGCAAGAAACACGTATTCTGATTTTTTCTGTTTTCTTTTTTATAAATTTTCAATTAGCTATTTAATATGTAATATGTAACACTCTGATACTTTTAGGTGTCTATTCAAAAACAAAGTTACTAATGTATTTTCAAACTGATAATGCATCAGTTTCATGATAATCCCCTAGAACATTCGGTCCATAACCCCGGGGAGGACTTCAGTGTGATGTGTGGTGATGGCTACAGCAAAACAACAATAATCAGAGTCCGATCGACTGACAGATCAATCAAATTCAGTCTTAAAATGAAGAACTGACCTTTTCAAAACAGGACGTATCATCACAGCCGTTGCAGAGAACTGGCGCATTCTTTACCATGCCTCACTATTCATGATATATATTTTGGGGCTTTGACGCCGGCCCGTCTTACTTGGCACAGACTCTTAAGGTGTTTTAATTAACCCTTTGCTGGAGACTCTAATGTACTTAGTGACAATCATGATGGCAAATCTGCAATATTTAGCATCTGAATGACACCAATTAAATCCTATCGTAAATAAAAATACTCACTCTTGAAAAACAAGCTTGAATCATCACAGAAGACCTTACTATGGCACAGTATTTCGCTGTGTCGTTGATTCTCTGTTTGTCAGTGAGTTCACTGGCTACCACAAGAAAACCTCAAGTCCAACAAAAAACAGCACTTGGAAAGATTTATGCGAGGTCAGTACAAAAGCACAACATTTAACTTAGCTGATTGTAACATGGAGTGTAAAGTTGACCCTAAAAAGACCTGTTTTGATGGGAGAGCGGCCAAATTTTTCTGGGAATCTAATAATGTTGCCACGAGTCAGACCAGGAGAGTTGATAAAATTGAGCCAACTAGAAATAATTTGCAATTAACGTCACAAAAAAATCGATCACATGCAGTTTTGATTTTAGGAAGGTTTTTGTCGTGGCTTGAAAGGAAATGATCTTAGCTAGAAAACTTTAAATATTATGCACCCGCCATCCATTTTTGAACATTTTTTCACAAAGAACTGAGTAGGCGGGGTTTTTCATATGAAATTACTCTTTTCACTGAAACTAGCATTTGAGGAGGAGGATTTTTCATGAAACTTCTGGCAACAAAGGCTGCACGGGACTCGAGAATATTCCTAATTTTTCGCGCTTAACTTTACACATGGTTTTGTGTTCAAACAGCATTAAGAATAGCTGTCTCCCGTTCGTTCGTTACGGATCGCCGAGTATTGAGTTTGCATGCAAGAGCTGGCGATCGATAGATTATACGTCGTCATCCATCAAAATCAGAAAATGAGTGATCTGGAATTTTATGGTCTCTCGGTGGCTTAAGGCCTTCTAACTTATGCACACAAATTCATCTCACATCAAGGGCACTGAACGGTTCCTATCGGTAAATGTTTTCTTTCGTACACTGATTTTCGCGTTTTCCTTCAGAAATAAGCAAGCTAAAAGTAATTCGATTTAATTTGATTGTGGCGTTGTTACGAATAACGCCAGTAAGATATTCGGAAAGCTAATCGGATTCTCTCTATAAATCAAAAGAATGAAGGATCGATTCAGTTTACTTTATAAAATGTTTTACGAAGAAACTTGAACAGATCAAACTGTGTCATTTTCAAAAACGTACCTTTTAAATGCCCTAAATAAATAGTAAAACCAGAAATTGAACTTTACTTAGTACTTCCTTAGTATTTTGGATGTCCCTGCTCTTTAAGAATGTTATAGCGGCTCTCATAAGCTTCTAAAATTTTATTATCTTTCCATATGCAACAGCTGCTTCGTTCAGTTTAGGCCTTGAGCTTCATCTTTTGGAGCTATTGTTCTTAAAACATTTCCGATTTCTTGAAAGTGAATAGGATGTAGGCCATGCATCCACAAATATTGAATATAAATTAAACTGTGGATTTTTCTTGATCTTTCTTGTAATGCTTGGTATTAATATTTGATAACTCGAAAGCCCTGTCCTTTGTACACGTTCTACATTTTTTAACCACATCAACTGCGACGATAGAGTTAGGTCTAGAAGGTTACATCCGGTGACGAAGTTGTCTCAATCGAACTGGTGATTGACCAGTTTATTTTAATTTAAGCGGTGTTAAAAGAAATTATACGAATCCTCGGATTTTCTTTCAAATAGGTTTCAAATAATTTGTATGCTAGAAGAGGAAGGAAAAAAAAAAGGTTTAGACAAATGCCGAAGTCGATATGTGTTCTGTGGAAAGTTATGGTAGGGGAGATTAGGGGGAGGGGGTGGGGGGCGGGCACGAGGATCTGGACTGTCACACCGCTTCCGGTACGTTTTATTCCTGCTTCCCACCATTTTCTTTTTTTCCCACTTCCATTTGTAGCTTTCTCTTTTACAAAATGTTACGCAAGAGTGCATTTTTCTAGTTCTTTGGAAACACTTTCTTACGGGTTCACTCGGTTAAAACGAGGGTTGTTCACATTATGCCGGCATTATTTTGAGCATGATAGTGAGGCAAGGGAATCCGACATTACGCCGGAATAATAGTGACGAAAATGGCTTTAATTAGAGACCTGTGCCCTATGAATAAGGCCGAGAGAAAGAAGATTTTGAATCTACAATCCTCTTCGGCTGCATCGGAACGAGCTTTTTTTTTTTTACCAAAAATTCCTTCCATGATAAACTTGCTGGAGCGATGGAGGATTACATTGAGGCATCGCTCACGCTTCATTATAACAAGCATTTGAGTCTCGAAAAATGGAATTTATGTGATTTAAATGACGTTTTAATCTGTAGAAGTAAATAAACTCATGTTTTGCTTTTGAGCACAATATAGAGATTTTTTGCAGTAAGTATAAGCATAGTTATTGATTGATGTTCCAGTAATGTGTATTTCACGATGAAATATTGGATTATGGAGCCCATATCCCCTCAGCTGGGGACTCTAATGTGATATGTCAAAATGGAGGGCAATTCAACAACATTCAGTTTCCGACTGACACCCAATCGTATTTCATTATGGAGTGCTTAACCCCTTTGCTGGGGACAGTCTCATTTGATGTGTGACAATGGATGAGAATTCAACAGTATTCAGTTTCCGATTGACACATAAATCAAATTCAGTCTTAAAATAAACTCACTTTTGAAAAACCAGCACAATCAGCGTTTTGAAAAATTCATGCCAGGTCAGTACAAAAGCACAGCATTTTACTTAGCTGATTGAGATGTGGGGAGTCACCCCTAAAAAGACCTGCTTTCGGAGAGCGGCCAAATATTCCTGGGAATCTCAAAAGGTTGCTACGAATCAGATAAGATTAGGAGGTTCGAGAAATTGAACCAACTACAAATGTTCTTAGGATATTGCGATTACCAGAAAATCAAACACAATTTTGATTTTCGGGAGGTTTTTTTGGTGGTTTGCAGGGAAATGATCTTAGCTAGAAAACAACAAACAGTATGTATCCACCATCCATTTTTGAAGATTATCTCACAAGGAACTGCGTAGGCGGGTTTTTCATACAAAAACACTCTTTTCTAACATTTAAGGAGGTGGATTTTTCATGAAGCTTAGCAACAGAGGCTGCAAGGAACTCGAGAATATTCCAATTTTTTCCCGGGGCTTTAGAGATGTCCCCGTTACTTCAATACCGATCGCCGAGTATTGATCGCATGAAATTGCATTTAAGCGCTGGTGATCGATCGATTTTACTTCGTCAGCATCCATCAAAATCAGAAAATGAGTGATCTGGAATGTAATGTTCGCCCTGTGGCTCAAGGTGTTCTAACTTACGCAGACAAATTCTGTTTTATAGCATCTCAGAAGGCGCTGAACGGTTCCTCTTGATTTTACTTCTGGAATATGGGAAAAGTAATTCGATTTGTTTGTGGCGTCGGTTACAAATAAAAGCAGGATATTCGGAAGCTAAGATTCTCTCTATACACTCTTTTTTTTATAAGAACGCGTAAAATTTGGTTGAGCCTGAGGATCTTATTTTCGCCCATACATTTTCTAAAATTTTGGTGCAAATCTCAGCCTTAACGTTCTTATAAAAATGGTTCTTATAAAGAAAAAAGAGTGTAAATGAAAGGAAAAAGGAATCATTTTAGTTTCTAAAATGTTTTACGAAGGGACCTGAGAAGACCAAACTGTCATTTTCAAAAATGTACCTTTAAACACCCTAAATATGAAGTAAAAACAGAAATCGAACTTGCCTATTAGTACTTTGCTTGGATCTATCGATGGATGTCTCTGATCTTTTTAAGGCTGGTTTTTACTAGCGACGGAGTCGGAGTCGGAGTCGGAGTCGTAAGAGCGCTTATGACCTGGTGAAAATCAAAAATCGGAGTCGTAAGCGGAGTCACAAGCTCGACGGAATCGGAGTCGGAAGAATCAGAACGTTTCCATTTTCTTCCGACTCCGCTTACAATTCCGTCCCTTACGATCTGGTGAAAACCAGATTGTTGAAGTCGGAAGTAGAAGCGGAAGGATAAACCAATCACAGTGCTCGTTCCCACGCTTTGTGATTGGTTTAGCTCTTCCGCTTCTGCTTCCGACTTCGACAACCTAGTTTTCACTAGATCGTAAGCGACGGAATCGTAAGCGCAATCAGAAACTCTGCTTGCGACTCCGTTGTTTGATTTTCACGAGATCATAACGTTCTATGCTTCTGATTATGACTCCGACTCCGACTCCGTCGCTAATGAAAACCAGCCTTTAGGAATGTATTGCGGCTCTCATAAGCCTTAAGTTTTATCATCTTTTTACTTGCAGAAGCTGCGTTATTCTTTTTAGGCCTCTTTAGACCCCAATATCAGCATGCAGATTCTCCTCACTGTTCTCCATATATTTCTAATGGGATAACCCGGGAGAATTTGCTTACAAAGCAAGACGTTTCATCTTTGGTGATCATTTGCTAAATTCTCATGACCTGTATGTGTTATAATGCACTGATATGATAAGGAGAAAATTGATACTGATCACTATTGGGGCTTTAAGGGTTAGGCTTCAATGCATCCTTTGCAGCGGCTTTTTCTCAAACTTTCTTGCAATGTTTGGTATTGCCATTTGATAGATCAGTATAGACCTGGCCTTCGTACACATTTTACATTTTTCAACCGAATCAATTACGACGATATAGAGTTAGGTCTAGAAGGTTACATCCGGCGACGAAGCTATCTCAATCGGGTTGGCGATTGATCAGTGCATCTTAATTTAAGCGGTGTCAAAAGAAATTATACAAAACCAAGGATTTTCTTTCAAATAGGCTTCAAATAATTAGCTCACTACAAAAGGAAAAAAAAGTGGGTTGTCGAAATTTGTTCTGTGGATATTTGTTGGGGGTGAGATTGGGGCGAAGGAGGGGGAGGGGTTCTGGACTGTCACACTGCTTCCGGTTCGTTTTATTCCTACTTCCCACCACTTCCTTTTTTTCCCACTTCCATTTGTGGCTTCCTCTTTTGTAAAATATCACGCAAAAGTGCATTTTTATATTTTTTTGGAAACACTTCTCATCATTTCTTTGCCTCGTCCTGTAAAATTTCCTTTCCCGCTTTGTTCACCCACTAGATACCTCATGGCCGGATTTTATGAATAAAAGTTGTCACAGGTTAGAGCCCGGACCCTTCCGACTGAGACAATTTTACCTGTTGACCACATGAGAAAATTTGTCCACTGACGAGCCAAAATTGCCTTGTTTTATATTGCTCTTCTTGCTGATATTCAAAACTTCTGTAAACCTGTCTCCTTCGGATTACCTTCGCTAATTTTATCGCTTTGGTATTCTGAGCTCACCCTTCTATGCGGAGCAACAATTGTCTACATAATCAGTCCCATGCAGGGATGTTTGACAGATTGCTGGTGAACATAAGATTTAACTGTTGTTTTTTTTGGTTTACACTGATCCAGTGTTTCCTTGTCTGATCAAAATCCAATTTCGTTTCTAGAAATCCATCATTGGTCATGGTTTTCCAGGCATTCCAGGATCAAATGGCATGCCGGGAATGCCCGGTGCTCCGGGGCTGCAAGGCTCCCAGGGAAGGGAAGGAGCTAAAGGACAGACTGGTGACAAGGGAGCACAAGGAATGCCGGGTACAAAAGGAGAGAGAGGTCCAGGAGGGCCACGCGGGAAGAACGGGCTACCAGGAATGATGGGAATTAAAGGAGAGCCGGGAATTGTGGGAGCTCAAGGAAAGAAAGGAGACAAGGGAGAGAAAGGAGAAAGTGTAAAAGCAAGTCAGGCTAATGCAGTGCCACAAACCAACTGGAAACAATGTGTGTGGAAACAACAATACTCAGCTGATAATGGGAAAATAAAGGTACTAGAAAAACAAATGCTAATTGACAATCCAAACCAAGGCTGTGAACGATAGCTATTTCGAGAAGAAGAAAGAAAGTTTTAGCTTGGCTTGTGTCTCTAAAGGCGCTGAGAAAGTAAATAGATTAAGAATTTCAATGCTAATTCTAAACGTACTATGGATTAAAAGGTTCTTCAAAGACCTGCACAGGTTCCCCTATGTGGGTTTGTTGCTGCGACGTGGCGTGAGTGTACTACCTCAGAGTTCAGCTCTAACGAGCATGTTTTTTGAATAGCTTTCCTCTCTTGTATGATATTATAGGGCCTTTTTAATTGTAAATGGTTTTCAGCAATGGCTGATTTTGAATTAAACTCCATTCGCGAATCAGTGTTTGTTTCGAGGCTTTTCACTCCTGGGTGATATGTAGTGACAAAAGGCATTATTTACTTCTTATTAAGCGAGCGTGAAGGCCGTACAGCGAGAATATTGCCCGAGGTCTTTCTGGTACGGACCGAGCGAAGCGAGGTCCGTACAAGAAAGACCGAGGGCAATATTCTCCCAGTACGGTCCCGAGCTTCAAATCATTCGAACTATTTGAATCAAATGTACTTTCACATTTTCTATATTCCCGCTTTACCTGCCGGGCATTAACATAGGTCATAATGCCTGTGGGCATTACAGGAAAATCCGGCCCCGAGTATTGGCCAATCACAGCGCGCGTTATATATTTACAAGCTCTAGCCATATAATAATAGGGAATAATGCCTCTCATGGTAATGGTGACTTCAGGCAATGTTCTCTCTATCAAGTGTTTTTGGACAGCCGTGAGCTTCGAGTCGCGATTTGAAGTTAAAGACGATCCTCTGGCAATTTCTTTCTGAGGAGTTTCTGCGCAGATGTCTGATGGCTTGACCTTTGATAAAACCTTTTTTAACACATGTTAGGTGAAAAGAGGTGTAGTGTGTATTTTGAAAGGTCTCGGTCGGCTTGAATTTTAATTTTAAAGTTCGCAAAATGTTTTGTAAATGCGCTAAAAATGAGAACAAATCGAGAAGTTTCGCTTTAAACTCATGATGGCGCTACAGAGGTATAACCACAATATCACTGAATTTTAATGTATAGATTCTTTCTGCAACCTTTCTCCCTAATATACCACTATATCGGGAATGTTATTTCTTTTTATGCAAGTTTCTTGAAAGAGACAAGGCATATTTTAGGTTAACTTAACCCGCTGTATCCTCGATCACCCAAGATATTCACAGACGATCTTAAGTGCATCAATGATAACAGAGATTCTTAACGAGAGAATATGACGTGCTTTGACGTTTGACGATAGAAAGAAATTGCAATTTGACGGTGACAGTTAGTCTTTTGACAGTAAAAACTAACCTTATTTGTGGGTTTACCTTTCGTTTACAGTTGACAGTAAAAAAGAAAAAAAATTCATATCACATATTGCTTCCCGATTAAGATTAAAGCCATTGGATGGCTAACTCTTTTTCGATTCTCATACCTTGTCTCTGTGTTGTTTGTTTTCATTCATACAGGACTGCTCGTTTAACAAGCTACAGTCGGGTACAGCACTCAAAGTCTCATTTCAGGGAAATACGAGAGTCTATGGCTCTGGCTCAAGGTGTAACCGGTGGTATTTCAAGTTCAGTGGTAACGAATGCAGTGGACCAGCGACGATTGAGGCTGTTGTGTACAACTATTGGCCATCCAGGACTCCCAATCTGTTTCATCACCGATCATTTGAGGGCTACTGTGAGAACATCCCACAGGGTGCGGTTAGAGTGGAATTATGGGTAGGGGAGTGTAGTGGCCAAACCTTGGGTGATGCAGACACTGGATGGAATTCATTGTCCCGGATTATCATTGAAGAAGTATCTAGGTCCCAGTCCTAAAAACCGTTCCTACTTCTGGCACTAGGAAAGTGAGAGTTTTGTTAAATGTCCAGATAAAATGCTATAAGGTAAAACTCTGTATTTAAACATAGCAATATGAAGTGATTCTCTTCTATAAAATGTAGCAGCAGTTATATAACGTACGCGTGTCAGTAAAAAGAAAAGTTCATGAAATAAAAATACTGTTAGTTCTTATAGAAATTTGATATGTCAAGTACGCCACAAAGTACATATTTCTGGCATAGATAGATAGGGTATAACCACTGAAAACGTATCTACTCTTAAAACTTTTATACTTTTATACCTTAACACAATTTAACATTTCGGCTTTCTAGAAACCTGGGTTCGTTTCTTGAAAGTCTACGGAACTTTCAGGCCCGTTTTCTCCTGCCCGTCATCTTATCGAGGCCATGAGTTTTTATTGTTTCCAAGGGAAACGGGTTTCTGTTAGAAATAGCGAGATTCGAGATAGCGGGATCTCACTGTATAAACATGGCTCTGTTTTGTGCAATGAAGTTGGTGAATAATGTTTAACAGCTTGAACATTCCAATTATAAAACCATAAGTGGAACTCTTAACCACGTGAAAAATTCGATTTTTACATCAGTGCGTGAAGCTGGTGTAGATCGTTAAGCTATCTTAAAAAAACTGGTGTGGCTTTTCACGTTTAACTCGTGTGAACAGAGTTTTAGTTTAAAAGACAGGTTGCACTCGATTTAGTTTACTCCGTAATGGGAACATCGACAGCGAAAATTCGCGCAACATGAAAAACAGCAACAGCAAAAATTTAAAGAAGTTTTTCCGCCATTCATGCAAAAAAACATTAACGGCAGGATTTACGCACGAGCAAGATGCCTGCCTAATCAAGTACAAGATTTGTAACATGACGTCGCTTTTGAGCAACAAATTGTCGAGAACTCCATACAGGAGACACGAGGATTTGCAACATCAGCAAAAACGTTAGAACACCTTGTAAAGTAACATCGTTTTCAAGGGACAAATTGTTGAGAACTCCAGTCGTTCTAAGCAAATCCGCAATCAAATTGGAACCCCAACTTACGATGAAAACTGGAAGATCACAGACCATCAAGTTATTGAGCAGTCCTTACTTGTGATGCTGTTTATTATGCAGCACAAGAAAGGTCTAACTTTTGAGTCTGTGGATGAAATACTAAAGTATGACCATCCAAAAGAAAGCTACTGAGCAGTACTTTCTTGTGGTGTTCCTGTTTGTTATGCTTCACAAAATGGCTCTAATTTTTAAAACTGTGGATGAAATTCTAAAGCGTGACATTTAGCAAGCAATAGAAGCTGCAGAGCACGCAGTACTTTTCTGTGGTGCTGTTTACTATACTTTTCAAGGTGGCTCTAATGTTTTGCCTGACAACTTAAGCTGTAACCATTCAATTTAGAACTGTTGCCCTGCTTGAGCAGCAAGTTTTGAAAACTAAATACTAAAAAAAGCTTAATTTTAGTCAGTTTACTTTAAAACGTTTTGAAGTTTTGCAGCTAACTGACACTTCAAAATAACAGTGTAATAATAAAAGATTCAGCCAAGACATTGACTCACTCGCCTCCTCTGAACTGAAAAAAAAAAAAGGAATAAAACAAAACGAAACTTGTGTAAATAAGGTCAAGTACCATCAGTTTTGTAATTATCTGTGTGTTTTAAAAATAGTTCCATATTTACGCGAGGAAAAAGATTTCTTTATATTGTTTAAAAGAGAATAATTTTTTCATCATACTCCGTGAGCTACTGACTTAGGTGAACTGAAAACCTCCGTGTAAATGTAGTCAAGTGCTCTTCACTTTTAAATCACATTTCAGCACTTTAAAGCAACTCCATATTTTACGCTCGTAAATAAGGTTACTTTTGTGCAACCAATAAGAGGACAGTGAGTGTAAATCGACGATTTTACAAATAACAATTACTTTGAAAAGGAAATTTATTGTTAGAAAAGTGGCCCGGGCAACGCAATCTCTTAGTGAGAGTTTGTTAGTTCTGGCAAAATGATAATGATGGTGATGATGATGATGATGATGATAATGATGATGATGACGATGATGATGATGATGATGATGATGATGATGATGACAATGATGATGATGATGATGACGATGATGATAAGGACGATGATGATGACGATGATAACGATGACGAGGACGATGATGATGACGATGATGATGATAATGATGATGATAATGTTGATGATGATGATGATCATGAAGATGCTGAAGATGATGATGATGATGATGATGATGATGACGACGATGACGGTGACTGCGATGATGATGACAACGAAATGCATCTTTGTTGGAGGAAGGTCATTTGCAAGGTCCAAGCTATTTGAAGTCATTCCTTACATTAATTCAGCGCTTTGCCGTCCATAAAACCGCTCCATGTTCGACTAGGCATTCCTGTAGCTCATTAGGATCTCGGTTTTCCTTGGGTTAAACTCTATCCTCATCTTCTAAATTCTCTTTCAAGGGTGAGTAGCAGTCAGTCTTAGGTGTTTTAAATTTGCTTCGTGTCTGACATGAGTGCAGAGGAATCTGTTTCGTCAAGAGCAGAGCCCTTAGTCGGATTCAATCGTCTCCCTCCGGCACTACGATTATGTCAGGTATTCTCCTTTTCCATTAAGAGCTTTTATTAACTCGTAATCGATGACTGTGATAAATAGTAGGGTACATGTATCAAAAAAAACGTATCTCCGTTGAGAAGAACACAAACCAGGATATAAATGGTGGGGATAACATTAGCAGACATAAGTTCCGGTTGTATTGATGATCTTCTCAGATATGCCACAGGCATGAAAGATATGCTTATGAACTTTCCGCGATGATGATGATGATGATGATGATGATGATGATGATGATGATGATGATGATGATGATGATGACGATCAAAATAAAAATCAACTAAACCTTTGATGATTTTTATTGGGACTGTAGCAAATAAGACAGGTTCGTGCATGGCAGAATAATAGAGCCTGTAAAGTAACACCAAGCATTGAGTCCAGGCATAACGTTATGTTAAATACAATGACCTCACACTACTGTCTCTCCATCACAGCGATTGCATCGGCATGACTTTTTTGCCGGGCAAGTCCAGGCTCAGTGTCCTCTTTTATGACCACTAAAGGTCGTGAACAGCAATGCAGTTTTGCGTCAACTTAAGACCAACAAACTAAATGAGAATGGTTGATGTACTTGCCCATAAAACAAGAGCTAATAAGGCTTGCTTTGTTTCCACTACAAAGAATATCAAACCGGCCAAATGGCCAGCTTTTCTAAAGGCGCCTGATGGTTTTAGAAGGAACTTCCACTTTGGGAAGTAAAGATTATACTGCTCATAGACACTGCTTATTGTTAAATGCACTCCATTATGAACGTGAAATCTCTGGATGTTTCTCCAACAGCCCCCTGTGGCTCCAGCAGCAAAGTGAATAAGGGAGGGGCTCACAAATACTCTAAGGTATCTCGGAATTAAGCACGAACACGCGGAAGCACGAACACAAGGAAGTAGGGGCATAAACTGTGTGTGGCATACACTGTTATATTCGTCTAAAATACCACCTTAGTCCTCAGTAGCCGAACCCACCACCAATGGATCAAACAGGAAAAAATAATTTCTTCCTAGCTGGGAAATCACTATCTGTGGCCTTGATCAATTGGAGGCCATGTTGGTGGGTCACCGGACATCATGCATGCCTCTATACCCTCTTCCCTTGCATTTTATTTTTTCGTGTTTGCTTTCTCTATTTTTGAACAGGCTAAATGACTGAAGTATGATTTTTCTCGGATGTATAAGACTGTGATTAGAGATGATTTTGTTGAAAACAACACAATAACTAAGCTAGGGCCCTGGGCTTTACCTTCTGTTACATCATTTGCCTTCCCCAATTTTTAGCTGTTTAACGTATTTTCATTTTCTGTATTACAATTTTTTTATTTTAAGTGTAACAGTCTGACACGGCAATAAATTGATAGATCGATTTTTCGGTAATGCATATTTCCTGAAGAAACCCTGGATTATGGAACCCTTCAGTAACCCCTCAGCTGGGGACTATAACGTGATATGTCACAATGGACGGCAAATCAAAAATATGTTCTGTCAGACTGACACATCAATCATATTTCGTTATGGAGTCCTTAATCCTGGAATATGGAGTGCTTAATCCCTTTGCTGGAGACAGTCTTATTTGATGTGTGACAATGGATGAGAATTCAACAGTATTCAGTTTCCGATTGACACATCATTCAAATTCAGTCTTAAAATAAGCTCACTTTTGAAAAACCAGCGCAATCATCACAGAAGACCTCACTATGGCACAATATTTCGCCGTCTTGTTGGTTCTCCTTTTCTCAGTGGGTTCAGAGGCTACCACAACAAAACCTGAAGTCCAACAGAAAACCAGCACTTTGAAAGATTTATGCGAGGTCAGTACAAAAGCACAGCATTTTACTTAGCTGATTGTAACGTGGGGTATCAACCCCACGTTACAGTTTCGTTTTTTTAGTTTGGGAATCTAAAAAAGTTGCCACGAATAAGATCGAGAGGCTCGAGAAACTGAGTCAACTAGAAATGATATCGAGACATTGCAATTAACTTTCACAAACAAATCGAAGGCAATTTTGATTTCAGGAAGTTTTTTTCGTGGCTGAAAGGAAATGATCTTAGCTAGAAAACAACAAACAGCATGTATCCACCGTCCATTTTTGAACATCTTTTTCACTATGAATATGAGCTGCGTGAGCGTGTTTATTCACTCATTTGCTGAACTGAAACTATCATTTAAGGGGATGGAATTTTCAAGAAGCTTATCAACAAGAGACTGTATGGAACTCGAGAATATTTCAAATTTTTCGATCGGGCTTAACTTAGCATTAAGAAGAGCTGTCCTCCGTTCGTTCGTTACCGATCGCCGAGTATTGAGTTTGCATGTAAGAGTTGGTAATTGATAAATTTTACGTCGTGATCCATCAAAATCAGAAAATGAGTGATCTGGAATGTAAGTGGTCTCTTTGTGCCTTGTGGTCTTCTAACTTATGCACACCAATTCCATTTTTTTGGATCTCACATCAAGGGCACTAAATGCTTCCAGCCTATCGGTGAATGTTTTCTTTCGTAGACTGATTTTCATGTTTTCCTCCAGGAATAAAGAAAAGTAATTCCATTCAATTTGATTATGGCGTTTTTTGTTGTTACGAATAAAGCCACTTGGATAAACCAAAAGAAAAAAGATTCAGTTTAGTTTGTGAAATGGGAATTTCAGGAATGTATTGCAGCTCTCATGAGCTTCTTAAACTTTACTGATTATCTTTCCACATGCCACAGCTACGTTGCTCAGTTTAGGCCAAGAGCTTCATCTTTTGTTTGTTCTCCAACCATTTCCGATTTCTTGAAAGTGACTAAAATAGGCCATGCATCCACAAGTATTGAGTACAATTTAAAAAGTGGCTTTTTCTCGAGCTTTTTTGTGATTCTTTCTATTAGCATTTGGTAGCTAGAAAGACCTGTCCTTTGTACACATTTGACATTTTCCAACTGAGTCAATTACGACGACTGAGTTAGGTCCAGAAGGTTACATCCGGCGACGAAGCTGTATGTCTCAATAGGGCTGGCTATTGATTAGTACATTCAGTGCAGATCAGTGCATTTAAATTTAAGCGGTGTTGAAAGAAATTATACGAATCCTCGGATTTTCTTTCAAATGGGTTTCAAATAATTTGCATACTAGAAGAGGAAGAAAAAAGAATCGGTTTGGACAAGTGGGAAGTCGATATTTGCTCTATGGATATCGGTGGTGTTGTGGGTGACCGCGGGATGGGGTAAAGGCAGGAGGATTTGGACTGGCACACCGGTTCCGGTTCGTTTTATTCCTACTTTCCTTCACTTCCTTTATTTTCCCACTTCCATTTGAGGCTTTCTCTGTTGCAAACGTAATGGAAACACTTTTCGCCATTTCTTTCTCTGCTTCCGTAAAACTTCCTGTCCCACTTTTTTCGACCACTGGTCAACTGCTGACCTGTTTATATCGTTAAAAGTCACTAGTTAGAGTTACCCTCCCAACTGAGACAACTTTAACCGATCGTTTATTCGAGAAAAATTGTTTCACTTACCGAGTGAAAATTACCGAGCTAAAGTGTTTAATAATCTCCTTAATATTCAAATCCTTTGTAATTACCTTTCTCCTCCGGATTACCTTCTTTAATTTCATCGCTGTACATGGTATTCTGAATATTTCCTTCTTTGATTCACCCTTCTATGCGGAACGACAATTCTCTGCATATTCAGTCCCACACAGGGAAGCTTGACAGATTGCTGGTAAATATGAGGAGATTTCACTGTTATTTATTTTGGTTCACACTGCTCCAGTGTTTCGTTGTCTGATTAAAATCCGACTTCGTATCTAGAAATCCATCATTGGTCATGGTTTTCCCGGCATTCCTGGATCAAATGGCATGCCGGGAATGCCCGGTGTTCCGGGACCGCAAGGCCCGCAGGGAAGGGATGGAGCTAAAGGACAGACTGGTGACAAGGGAGCCCAAGGAATGCCGGGATCAAAAGGGGAGAGAGGTCCTGAAGGGACACGCGGGAGGACCGGGCCACCAGGAAAGATGGGAATTAAAGGAGAGTCGGGAATTGTGGGAGCTCAAGGAAAGCAAGGAGACAAGGGAGAGAAAGGAGAAAGCGTAAAAGCAAGTCCGGCAAGTGCAGTGCCACAAACCAACTGGAAACAATGTGTGTGGAAAAAAGTTGACGGAAGCGATACTGGAAAGATTAAGGTAATAGAATGACAACGGGAAGATCAAGGTAATAGAATAACAAATACCAGAGGACAGTCTAAACTAAGATCAATACAGACTGATGCAACAGCAAGATAAAAGTACTAAAAAACAAACTCTAAATGTCAGCTTGATACTAAGGTTGCGAATAGCTCTTACTTGGACAAGCAGAAAGAATGTTCGAGCTCCCTTCAGTGTATCTAAAGACACTGAGAAAAAACACCCCTTATCAAGGAGATAATTATTTAAAGAAATAGTGTTGGCATTTCAATTCTGAAAGCGTACATCGTATGGCTATTATGTGTGTTTCTTGAAACAGCCAAGGAAACCCAGGGAGGTTACTCCGGATTTCAAGTGTCGGGGATGATCGAAGGATTTTTTGGGTTTGAAATTTTCGATTCCGGGATTTTTTTTGGTAGAAAAATTTGGCAAGTATTTTTTTGGCTGGCTTGATTTAAGTAGCGATTTTTTGGGTATTCAAAACAATCTGAAGATTTGTGGGAGTGCCCGCGTAGCCTGGCCCCGTAGTTTCGCAGGGTGGTCTTGTTTGGAGTTGTTATTCATAATCACTTATTGTTGAAGCAGATGAGGATTCACATGGTATGATGAATAAACAAAGACAAACATTCAATTTCTCTGTTTTTTCTTCGTCTATTATCATTTAATCCTTTCTGGAAATTTTGAAGGCTCGGAAATTCGGCATGGAATTTTTTGGGGGTTCATTTTTGGTCCAGGGATTTTTTTGGGTTTTGTTAGAAGCCCTAGGGACACTTGAAATCCGGAGCACCCCCCTGGGCAAGGAAAACCTTTGAGGTTAACTTTACCCGCTGCATTTTCACCCAAGATTTTCGCATTTTATCTTTCATTAACCTTTATGACACGAGTGATAACATTAACTTAAAAAAAAAAAAAAAAAGGCGGTGACACTTAGATTTCTAGTTTTGACTCAGTTCCAAAGTAAGGGCCTGTTTACAATGAGGGAGGGTTAGAATACCCTAGCACTCACACATTTCCTCTTGTTTTCTTCGTCGAGTTTACACGGCAGCTAGGGCTACCCGGGTAGGCGGGTTACCCTATCTGCGCGCTAGGGTTACCCTGGCAGGCGGGTTAACTTTTTCCCTTGTAAACACTCCAGGTAGGGTTAACCCGCCTACTCGGGTTAAGCTTTCTACTTGTCTCCAGACCCTCTGACTGTTGAAAACAAACAGCCATTATGGCGGGCCGAGCACAACGAGGACTTCAATTCCGCCGATATAATCTTCCTTCTCTGTTGGAAACAGAAAATATTCCAAGTGCAAGGTCGGCAAGTTCTCTTATATTTCGGCCTTCTTCTAGATCGAGTAATGGGTCAAATGAAACAACCGAACTGGACAAAAATAGTGATTTGCAGTCTGGCGGAAAAAAACGAAGGGTTTCAAGTGATTCAGAATTGAGCCAGAAAAAGGTCAAAGAGAAGAAACAGACAAAGTGGGGACGGTCCCTAGAGATGCTGAAGTTTATGCAAGAGTACAAATCCACCTGTGACTTTAACGGTATTGACTTTGAGGCTGATCTCCAGTCACTCTACACAGACGTGAGACGATGTATGGCGAGTTTGTATCCTGATGACTTTGGAAGTTGTCTCGGGTGCTAGGGTTACCCTACCTGTGAAATTTTGCTTGTAAACCCGGGCTATCTTTGACCCTCCTGCTAGGGTAACCTGCTTGCTAGGGTAGCCCTCCCAGGGCCTAAATTCCATCTATTGGACTCGTGTCGTTTTAGCCTTCGTTGACGGTTGACAATAAAAAAGTCTTTTCTTATACATTGTTTGACGACTAAAATTAAAGCCCCTTGACGGTGAACCCCTTTCAGTCCCCCATATTTTTGACTATATGTTTTCCGTTTTATTTTATCCATACAGGATTGCTCCTTTAACAAGCTGCAGTCGAATACCGCACTCAAGGTCTCTTTCCAGGGAAACACCAGAGTCTACAGCAGTGCTAGGTGTAACCGTTGGTACAGTCAAGTTCAATAGTAACGAATGCAGAGGACCAACGACAATTGAGGCTGTTGTGTACAACAGCTGGCCATCTGGAAATCCCAATCTGCTCCATCACCGATCGTTTGAGGGCTACTGTGAGAACATCCCACAGGGCGCGGTTAGAGTGGAATTATGGGTAGGCCAGTGTAGTGGCCAAACCTTGGGTGATGCTTACACTGGATGGAATTCGGTGTCCCGGATAATTATCGAGGAAGTCGCTAGCTCCCAGTCCTAAAACGTATCTCTTGAAACTGTTCTATTAGCGCTAGAGAAAGTGACAGCTTCGCTCAATGTCTACTGAGATAAAACGCGTAAGCTAAAATGCTGCATTAAAATACAGAACTTTGAAATGAATCATTCCATTTCAAATTCTCTTCTAAAATTGAAAAGTGTGTACGTAAAAAAGGAAAGTTGTTAGTTCCCGTAAAAAGGATTTCCTGTTTGTGTTTTTTTGTTCACCCAAGCCAGCATTAAAGGAAGCACGTTACCTAAGTTATCGCTTTTTCCTCGCCCAGATTTTTATTTTTACAAAGAAGACGCAGGTTTTCGGTAACATAACTCGAGCTCCCGTTAGTTTCGGACAAGTTGCAGTTGACTCTTGCTTTCCGTACACCTTGTTAATGCAAAACCCCATCAGTACGGAAAGGTAAAGTTAAATACGGAAAGCAGATTTTCAAAATTACTGTATTCAAGGGATACTTTCTCCTGCTCGAAATGGGGACAGATTCGAGATAGCGGGGGTTACACTCTTTAAACATGGCTATGTTTTGTTTACTGAAGTCGATTTGAACATTCCCATCAAGAAAACACGAATAGAAATTTTTTCAAACATGTTTTAAATTTAGACTTTTACAACAAGGTGTCACTAAAGTTAAGACGATGTAGTTCGCTAAGCTGTCTTAAGCGGTTTGGTGGATATCCAAATACCCGTGAACAAAAGCAAATACGTTTTCAAACGTCGCGGTGCGAGACTTTTAAAAGGTTGTATAATGTTTCTTTGTCTACCCCACGCAATGTCGACCAAGCTGCTAAAAATGGCAGCTGCACAGGAGAGTTCCATGACTGACAAAGTCCTTGCACGAGTGTTGCGAATTGTTGAAATCGTTTATTCTTAACAGAGATACAGTCACGTGGTATAGAACATGAGTTAGCGATAAACGGAAGGGCGAGTTGTTTTGCATAATAACTAGCACCATGTGAAAAAACGGCTCAACAGCTTTTATTTGAATGGTCACACTTTAGGATTTCACCTTGTACAGCCACCTTGTACTGCATTATCAACAGCACCGCAGAAAAGTATTCCTCTGTCACTTAATTGATCACACTTTAAAAATTTATCCACAGACTCAAACGTTAGAGCCAACATGTACAGCACTGAGTAAACAGCACCACAGAAAAGTACTACTCAGTAGCTTTCATTTGATTGATCACACTGGCAACTTTAAAAATTTTTATCCACGGACTCAACACGTGATACAAGGTTTGACTCTTCAATTGTTTATTTTTAGAGTTAGTAAGCCAAAGAGTAAAAGGAAGTCGCTTTACGGTCGTCGAAAGGGATGCCTTACCCTGCAAGCGAACAACCGTTCAATGTTATTTTTAATTAGGAATTCTGACGCAAATCTAACAAAAGCTAGAGCGTCAAGGTTTTCAGTGAGAGCCGTGGTAATATTTACGGGAACAAAAGAGGTTGCCTTCGTGCAACCAACGAGAAAAGGGAGAGTGTAATTGGGTGACTTTAATCAAAAATTCATTTGAAAGGGAAATAATTAAATAGTTAGACAAGGGGCCCAGATAACGCAAGCTTGTATAGTGAATTTTGCTAATTACTGCTAACTTTGAGTAGGATATGAATTCATTATTAACGACGGAGGGCGCTGTCCACCGAGTGAAATATGAACTCAGCTAACGCTCTGTTAGCTTTGTCATCTTTGTCAGAGAAAGCCTTCCAAGATCCAAGGTATTTGAAGTCTTGACAGCCAGTGCCGTTCCATTTATTCTTTTAAAAAGAAAACCATTCCATATTGGGCATCATGACCGTAGTTTTTGTTACGAAGCGCAATCTGTAGCCCAATCTTCTAAAATTTTCTTTGAAGAGTGACTAGTAGTCCTTAGGTGTTTTAAATCTGGTTCGTGTCTGAGATGACTGCAATGTCATCTTGTAAGCCGAGATATACACCCATCCGGTTTTAGCCGTCTTCTTTCGGAACTTTGGTTCTCTCAGTCATTCGCCTTCTCCACAGATAGTTTGCCTTGACTCGTAATCAAAGACTGTGGTAAACAGTAGGGTAAATGTATCTCCGTGGATAACACAAGCCAGGATGTAAATTGTGCTTAGCCGGTAGACATTAGTTCCGGTTGAATTATAGGTTCCATTGGTAATCTTGTCAGGTATGCTACAGGCACGAAAGATGATTATGAACTTTCCATGACGTACTGGGACAAATCCTCATGAAAGATGAAGTAGCCGCTGGAAATTTTAGCTCCGGCCAAAGATGAGTTATGCCAGACCAATCGAATTATGTTCCCCTGAGCCCCAGGTTTGGGGGGACGCGCAACGTTCTTCTACCAAACTTCTGATGATGCACTGCCTTAGCTGGGGACCAGAGGTTCTCTCGCGTGATTTTGCGGAACAACCTTCAAAAGAAAATGTGAGGCACTAAAGCTCGCGCGTGTTCGAGCGCTCGGGAAAACCCTCTGGTACCCGGGGTACCTATGCGCTTTATTTATCGCAAGGTGGTTTCTCACGTGTTAGCACCTGGCGCGGTGGCGGGCGTACAAAGCCCTGGGGCAATGTGGGAACGTATGCGAAGAAAGGAAATGCACGGGAGACGCTCGTGTGATTTATTTCCCTTTTTGATTTTCTGCTGACCTTCACACTATCCTGAATTTCACCATCACAGCGATTGCATCGCGGGAATTTGTTAAAATGCAAAGTACAGTAAATATGAGGAAGTACTAGTGCAACATCATTGACTAGTAAAACCAGAATGCTTTCTGCCACTACTACTTTAAGTATGCAGTATTGTTCACTCAACCAGTACGGGCTATTTCATATGAGAACTTCTACAGAGTCTAATCTCATGAAAGCGATGCGGAATAAAGTATGCCATGAGTATGCTATTTCTCGAGCTTTCCTCCAAGGCTCGGTACAGTACGTTCAACGCCCACATAGACTTGTCCTCTTGTCATGATCATCTTTTATATTTTAAAGCATTCTGGATTACAGCGATAGACAAAGTATGTTTAGAACATTATCTCAACTGATGGAGCCATCTCATTTGTGTTGACGATTGTTCATTACTTCAATAGTTAAGTTTTCACGAGATTTATTTATAGCAAAACTAGCAATTACTTTCCTCGGTATATCATACTTCCTGAATTTCGAGATACGGAGTGTTCATTCAGGCCACGGAAAGTGAGAGATAGCAGGGTATTTTACGATAACCCGGCAAGTTCGAGATGAGCAGTACGAAAACGACTGAAAAATAGTACGTAAATCCAGGGAAAACGGGTTTCATTGGATACATATAAAGGAGGATTCGAGATAAGCTGACATCCGTGGATCTACTATATTGTTCACTCAGCCATAGTGCTGGTAAGCCTCACAATAGTTGCTACAGAGCCCATCCTCTTGAAAGCGTTGCGGAATAAAGTATGCCACGCAAAGACGCATAATGAATCAATCTATGGTTGCTTCTCGAAATTTCCTGCAATGCTCAATATTATGGTCACTACTGTCACAGATTTGTGCTTTTGACATATTTTAAATTTTGAAACCGGTCTGACTTGCCGCGATAGACAAGGTTCGGCTACCGGAGAAATCTCAATCGTGTTGACGATTGATAATTATTTTTATATATAGGTTGTTGACAACATTAATTTATAGCAAAACTGGGATTTCCTTTCTCTGGTATATTATTTCATATCATTTGTAGTGTAGTTATAATCGTATCAGCCAAAAATAACGAGTGTAAAAATTCTGTGAAATTTGCTAAAATGCAAAGTACAAAAAGCAGGAGGAAGTACCAGCGCAGCATCGTTCACTAAAACAGCAGGATGTTTTCTGTCAATACTTTGGGGGAGAGGGACTACCATCCTCTAATGCCTCCCAAATGTTCAATTCGTATTTCGATGACCTGCCCCTTAAAGCCTCCAGCACCTCGTTAAAAAAAAAAAAAAAAAAAAAAAAAATTTTTTTCTTAAAATATAAAAAATATTATTTTTTAAAAAAAAAATAAAAAAAAAAAAACAAAATATAAAAATGGTTTTTT
>Ga0126336_10000105_pt1 | contig 22809 bp, 10 predicted proteins | sample SidCmetagenome_FD_92530 | JGI IMG/M metagenome (GOLD analysis project Ga0126336, IMG submission 92530) | Coral microbial communities from El Islote,Puerto Morelos, Mexico - Siderastrea C C metagenome | ecosystem: Host-associated > Invertebrates > Cnidaria > Coral | place: El Islote,Puerto... | reverse complement strand
GTAGGTTGGTTTGCTCAGGTTTGTTCGTAAGGTACTCTTAGTATTGTCTGCTCCTCGAAGTTCTTCGTTTGTGCCTTTGTAAGGAGTATGTCTCATCTTCTAGGCGTTTCTCAGTACGTTTTTAGGTTGCTTTTCTTCTCGACATTTATCTGTATGTTAATACGTTCCAGGTGACAGGAATTACAAACGTCAACTGTTTTGAAGGGTTTTCGAGACGTGTGTTAGCCTAGTGACATGCCAGCAACATTACGGGTCTCATTACGACAATTCCACTCCAGGGTAGAAAAAGATTTTCAACCGAGAGCTGCTTTACCGGTCTGAAAAACTGACTTACCTGTTACCCTAAAAACTAGGGAGAACACTGGTGTAATGTGGTTCTGACTTTTGAGTCTGTGGGTGAAATCCTATGGTGTGACCATTCAAATGAAACCTCTTCAACAGTACTTTCACATAGTACTATTTATATTTACAATATTAAGTATTCTACAAATTGAAATTTGAGATTTGTCTCGAATTTTGATTTTAGGCACTCTTGGGAGTAAAAGGGTTAATTGCATCTTCCAGAGATTTGTACACTTCTGGCAGCAGTGTGATTCTTTTCCCATACTCTATCAGAGGGAGACACTTGTGACAATTTGCCTAAACAATTTTCCCTAGTAAGATGCTTGTCCAGTGAAGGGTCACCCTTCAGCATTAATTTGGTAGGTCCCCCTAAGAGTTGCCGTAACTTACTTATACACCTCAGTGGACACAAAAAGTGTGTAATAAAGTTTCTTAATGTTTACGAAACAATATGATATGTTGCAGACAGTTAGCATCCACCCACAAGTTTTCAATCTCTCAATTGAGAATCATAATTATTGAAGGTGTAATAACCACTACACTTCTGTGTCTTCACACCCTACATTCAGTTATAAGAAAAAAAAAAGGTATTATTAAGAGACAAACGCCAGTCAGTGGGCCCAGGAAGAGGCTTTGCCAAGTGCAATTAACCCGCTAGGCCCCAATACCAATATGCATATTCTCCTTAGAGTTCTCCTTATATTTCTTATGGTATTAGTTGGGAGAACTTCAACAAACATCAAGACATAATTATCATGTTTGGTGATCATTTCTTTTATTCTTGTGACCTGTATGTTCAGGGATATTGCAAGGAGAAATTATCTCACCATCATAGCTCACACCTTGTGGATCATCATTCTCCACAAACTCTACTTCGTCAAATTTAGGAACACTGATAAACTCCCGCGGTCGCTCGTTCACTTCAACTACAATACTGTCGCCATCACCATAGCTGTAATAGTAAGATGTCGACATCCTATAATAATAGCCCACTCTGTTCATAAAACCACGGCAATATTTGCTGACGTCCAGGACTGGGTACACATACACCATATATGTGCGGAAACTCCATTGATCTGGCATGTGATCCTGAAAAACAATAAATTGACAGGGAACAAATTGCAGCACTGGTCAAATGTGAGTTGACAGTATTTTGCAAATCATGGCACTTGACATAAGCAAAACTCCTTGCAATATTTCAAATTTGTGAAACATTTTTTCTAGTCAAGAGTTCAGTAGCTTGAAATTAAAAAAAGGTCAGTCAACTAACGAGCTCATCACTAGACTGACGCTCTCACAAGATCAATCAAACAACAGAATTAAAAATGGAGGACCCTTACATCTTCATACACAACTTAAGCAGTTTACAAAAAAGGCCTGAAAAAAATCAGGCTTCAATGGGATTTGAATCCGTGAACCCGCGATTACTGTTGCAGCACTCTACTAAAAAATCAGGCTTCAATGGGATTTGAATCCGTGAACCCACGATTACTGTTGCAGCACTCTACCAACTGAGTAGTGCCCAGGTAGTATTAGTATTTGCTTTCTAATGATTATTTTTTGTGAGTTTAAGTTTCACAAACCTCAGACAAAAAAACTAAATTAAAACCCAAACAAAAATGGAAGGGCCTTGGGATTTAAAGAGAGCTTATTGCCACTGTGATTTGAAAGAGGATACAATTGCATGTGTGCAGAACATTATTTGCTACAAAACAGCTTTGCACTGTAATGCACATGAGCAAGCTGCTATTCAAAGGCAGTTATTTGCAGTGACATGATTTCTCTACCAATCAAAATGCTACAGAAAATAGGTTGAATGATAGGAGTGCTTACTGACAAAATTCATCCAAGAGACAGATTGAGCCCAATATTACATTAAAATATTATAATAATATTGCAATAAACATATACCAATATGCACTATGTAATTAAAAATATCAGCCACTAGCTATGCTAACAACTCTGTTTATAGAATATTTTATTCACCTCCATGAATGAATCAGGTGATAAGATGACATCTTGTGATTTGCATCCAGCAATACAAGCATAACAGTTTTCTTTATCCTCATAACTTTCCTGACACCCTGAGAACAAACAGATGATAAACATGATTACTTCTCACCAAATCTTGAACACAGTTAAATAAAGGGTTGAAGCCCACAAAAACTTTTTTCAGGCTTATATACCTGCCAAGTGTCACGCCTGCGGATTGAAAACTGCGATCTCATGCCTACTCACGCCTGAGTTCCCATTTCTCATGCCTGGTAAGAAAGGTTGAGCCATTACAGCCTTAACCAACTCATTTTGAAAAAAATATGAGTATTTAAATAAACTCCAACCAATGCACGAAAATGATGATCGTACTTTCGTCAAATCTCCAATTTTAGTAGGGAAAGTCACTGGAGACGAGGTTGTGTTTAGGAGCTTGGAAACAGGAAAGTCTACTTCCGAAATCTTCGAAAATCTTCGTGGAAATCTTCAGACATCTTCAGACATCTTCAGATATTATCGGTTCCCTACGAAAAATCCTGACACTCTCAGGATAAAAATGTCACGCTTATGAATCACAAAAAGTTGGCAGGTATAGGCTTAAGTCGCAATTGCTTAAATTGTGATCACAACTGCGATGGTCACAGCTCTGCAGCTGCAGTTCACATGATTTCATTCTAAGGTTCAGTGTGGTTCAACCCTCTCTCTGCATTGTCTCATATTCTTTCCCTTGACAAGAAACATTACTCCACATTGTCTCTCTCCACCCAGGTGTGTAAATGGGTACTGGTGGCATACTGCTGGGGATAGCCCTGCAATAAACTAGATTCTCATCCAGGAAGGGGAGGGGAGAGTCTGTCAGACTGACAAACAAGATTACCTTTGTCTTCAGATAACACCTTTGCTTAGTTTGATTGTACAGGACATTTTTTCAGGAAAGACATTGTCTGTGGCCAACTGACTAGACTATGAACCAGAATTCATTTATCACAAGTTCACCTCTTTCTTGTTGAGACAACAGAGACAGTGAAGTTATCCGATTATAGTTGCTTCCAAAAGCAGGTCATGGTGTCTGCCATATAATATTATAATAACTATTATACAGACATAAACCTGTAGACAACAAAGAAATCGCAAGTTGCAAGGTAATGAAAATTTTTCAAATTCAAGCCACATCTTATATCCAGGCAACGGTAATTTACGCTGAAAACTTCAGCACAAAAAAATTGGAATCGATGACGTAATGTAAGCTTATAATTATTGTGTGCATATGCATTTAAAATCAACGAGTCTAATTTTGTAAAAGAATATGTTTTGTAACTATTTACCGAGTAACTTGTTTTGGCCACAAAACAAGAAAGCAAAACATGGGACAGCAGAATCAAATTGTTTCAAACAGTTAACTGATTTAATTAAGCTTACCTTTTACACATGCTTGGGTAAAATTCTTGCTCATTAAATTTTTCCCTGCTTGAAGTTGTTCGATGGCAGAAAGCCGACACCCTTGTTTACAAGCAAGCAAAGGTTCCTCCTAAACAAAAACATGAAAGGTTATCTCTAATTTCAATGTACTAGCTACTAAACAGTAAACAAATCCCGTTTACGAATTTATTTTGCCACGCCGTGAGTTTCCGCATGTAAGCATTCAACGAGATGGTTTGCAGAAGTAATATCGATCACTTTCAGAATAATTCGATGAACGAGAAAACTCACCTTGGGATATGTATGTAGCGGGTAGCTTCGCTCGCAACTATTCTTGCAATCATCTAAGATACCTAAAGATTGATCTGCAAGGATGTGATGCAAGATCAAGAGCAAAACTACAAAAAACAAAGGACCCAAATTTTTCGCCATGTTGTTTTGTTTCTTTCTTCTTCGAAGTGTCTGGAAGGAGCTTAATCATGGTCACGTGACTTGACAGGAAATACAGGTTTGGTGTCAGCGGTTTCTCTGTTTACTTAAAATAAAGATGGCGGCAGATTGGAGAACAAGACATTTTTCCTTGTATATCATGAATATGCATTCAAAAGCACTGAAGTGAATATGTCATTGACGCTAAAAAGTCATTTAATATATTAAGGAAGTCATTGTCGAGTGGCAAGGTCGACGGGCAGCATGGCTGAAGGGAAACGTGCATCGCTTTTTGTTAGGATTATCACTGCACTATTTTACGCTACCTGCTCCTTTCTCATTGTTGTAGTTAACAAAACTGTGTTAACAACATACAAGTAAGTTTTGATTTGATATTAACGATTCTGAGTGTGAGTGTAGTTAACTCTCTGATCCACCAGGATAAACAACTAACGTCTAACGCAATTAACGGACCGCAACTGAATTTTTTTGTAGATTCCCATCCTTTCAATTTCTTGGACTTGGGCAGGTAGGTAAAGCTTGAAATGTGTTTACACGCATGCAACACCGGTATTCATTTATTTGAAATGTTTTCTATGCCGATACCATTATTACCTTTATAATACTACAGCTCTTTTTGTTTTGTGATTAACTTGAGGTAACTTCATTTAAGCTTATTCCTGTAAATACGTACGCGGTTTGCCGTACGAAAGGAATAGATAGGAGCTTAATCGAAAACGCGTTTCTGGCTCACGGCATAGACCCAAAACCAGGCTAAGAACATAGATTACCCTGCAATTCTTTCCCTTCTCATTGAATAACAAATTAGTTTCTATTGTTTTCGCTTCGTTTAATGTATAAATTAAAGACTTCTGACCCATCACGTACGAGTTTAGCTTGTGTTGCGGGGTATTCTGTATTCTCTCCCAGAAATATTTAAATGGCCAAAATCAAAGTAACGTCAGTCTTTCAAAAAGGATCCTAAATAGGCTTTTGGGATAACTTAATTTAAACGGATGTTTAGTTGAAATCAGGCGGTTTTCCATGATCTTAATTGAAAGTATGTTTCTGGTCCAGCGGCATATTCCGAGTATTTTGAAAAAAGACCCCTGTGATTGGTGCATAAGGTCATGTAGTGTCTCCTTCAAGTGAGTCTGTTCCTTTGCAGAGAGAAGGATGGTTGTGTTGCATAGCACTCATATAGTTTTGCATAATAATAAATGTTTAAAGGGAGTGTGATGAGGATTGCCAAAAATTGATTTTTGTGGGGATGACCCCTTCGTCAGTGTTCTAACCGACAGTGGGTGTTATCAAAAAGTTATCCCTGAAACACCAGTTGTTTGACAGCCTTAAGGACCACTCCTTCGCTGTCCTTTCCGCTTAACTCCTGAAGAGGCTCATCCTTTTTGGCTGGTTGAATTCTCTCCTTCCCTGCTTCCCTGCTTAGTACTATTAATGCTTAATTACATGAGAATGTATGTAGACAGCAAGGGGAGTTGCTGTGTTGCCATGTTACATCCCTGTAAGCACTAATGTGGCCAAGTAACAGTAGATATCACTGTCACTATAAATCTTCTGTGAATGAATGGAGGCTATTGTTTTAATAATGCATGTTTAGGGGGCCATTTATATGACCATGGTGACCAAAGTGCAGTGTAAAATTAATATTATAAGGCTTAGCATATCTTTTTATCATTATTCTAATTAATACTTCAGATGCTTGCCACTATTGTTGTCCTTTACGGCCTGAAGTTAGGGGGTATTGTCACATTTCCTGATTCTTCACTCTCAACTTTTCAAAAGGTAAGTTAAATGGCTTACAGTGGCTATAACAACACTTACCTGGTTACTTTTTATTTAATTTCTATCTTTTCCAGATACAAAAGTTTGATGCCTTATAAGAACATATTGCTTATTTAATTACAAAAATGTTTCAAAAAATTACCCTTTGACCAAATTCACAAAATATCACCATTCCAAAATTGCAAAACTAAGCGGCCAAAAATTTCTGGTAGTAAGGGTTTTTGTTGTATCCAGTTGTACCTGACAAAAAAGATTTTAACTTTCTTAGTGTTGAAAGTGCTTAGCATTTGCTTTGATTTTGAACTGTTACATGCTGTAATTGGTTAAAAGTACTTATTTTACCACCATACAGCCTCGCTGATGCGATTCTATAGAAAAAGCATGGGTGATCTGACATGTGTAGGGCCAGATGGGTTAATGTGAGTTGGTCTAGGAATTTAAGCCATCTGGCCTACACACCTCATCTGTCCATATAGCACATGCAGACTTAAACTTTCATGTGGCATTTAAAAGCAACAGCCTTTTCAAAATTTTCCAATAAAATTAAGCATAACAAAGTGGTATGATAAAATCCTTATTGACTGATTGAGTTGGGTTGGGCCAGGTGAGAAAAAATTGGCCCTCATTCACAGCACATGGAACTCGCTGCACTCAGTCCCTATGCTGTGACCTTGAGCCAAATACCATAAAATCCCGATTATAAGCCCTGGGCTTAAACAAATTTTTAAGGGGTTTCGGGTGGGCTTATCAACGGGGGCTTATACTTAGGGGGCTTATAAATGGTATTAAAATACGTTTCAGAATGAGCTAATGAGAAATAAGCTGAGACTAAGCAAAAACATGCATCGATCAGCATACCCAAAGAACAGCTGAGAGGTCTTTGTATGGAGCATCCTCATAATCATGGACAATACCCGCGGCACTCAAATGTAAAACCCTTTGACGCTGGATAAAGTTAAAGCCTTGTCCAGATGCCCTGCCAGAATGTCGGCTGTTAATAACTGTTGTACACAGTTAACATTTAAAACCGTTACTTTTAATTTAAAAAAAATGTATATTGTTCTGCAGTGTACTTGTTCTGTAATAAAAGTGATTATTTTTATAGACAACAAGGAAAAGTAGAGGAGGGCTTATAAGTGTGTGTGTGTGGCGGGGGTGGGGGCGGCTTATAATCAAGGGAGCTTGTAACCAGAATTCATATTTTTTGTTCGCATGGGGATTTTACAGTAACCAATCAGAAGTAAAACCAAAGTAACGTAATTGAAGTTTTCTCTCACATGCTTCACAATAATATTGTATCCTAGTGTGCAAGATTAGTTTCAATTAAATTAGTTTTGCATATAAATATTTTCTTTTGTTTAACAATTTTTTTCTAGGTATGGCCTCTTCCACTGTTGTATGTTGGTAATCTTGTGTTTGGATTAGGAAGCACTAAAAGGCTAAAGTGAGTGTGAAATGGAATTTTTATTTTTAAAATAAAATTTAACTTCGTTTCTCTTTCAGTAACATGCAAACTCTCATGAATGACAACTGAATTAAAAAACTAGTGAGGTTGTTCTAATTAACCAGCCTCTATCTAAGAGTCATTGCAGTGACCTCTAGTCTTTGTTAGTCAGAAATAGTAAGAATACAGAAGACCACTATCTGCCATCCGAAAACATGGTCATCTGATATCCTCCACTATCTCAAATTTAAACTTATGGTGACTTTGCCACAGTTATTTAGTATTAATAGTGGAACTCCAATATAATGAGCCCCTTTACAACAAAGTCCCCACTGAAACGAACTGGCCATACTCTTCTGCCTGGCCAAAGTTATTAGTAAAATGTATGGAACAGAGAACTGTGATACAGTATAATGAACCCCTGTTATGACAAGCATATTTTCTCAGTCCCTTGGCACTTGTTTCTGTTAAGCGTTAGAGTTAGTAGCAGTCTACTATACAACTTGACATAGTCAATTCATGGGGCAAGGCAGGGGCGGCTCCAGGATTTTTTCAAGGGGGGGGGGAGGTTACAAGTTAAAAAAACAACAAACGATATGTTATTAAGCAATAGACACAAGGAGTCCGACAAGTTTGGAAACTTCCCAAAGGGGGTGTGGCAACCCTCTCAACCCTGCAAGGTCTTAGTATGGCACTTAAAATATTAAGCAACCATGATGAAAGAGATGACAACAGTATATTTTACAATGTAACTGTGAAAGGACTGAAACAAGGACAACTGTTTCAGTGGGAAAATGAAAGTTAAGCTAACAAAGTGTTTCTACTGGTTTCAGGATTCCCTGTTGTTGTTATGGTTTCTTAATCTCCATTCTGTTAATTAAGTTTTCTCTTTTTACTACCTTTCTTGTGTCATTTTATCTTTTCATTAGCCTTCCAATGTTCACAGTCCTGAGGAGATTTTCAATTCTTTTTACAATGTTAGGAGAGGCTTGGCTATTGGGGTGAGTATGAAAAAAAAACGACATCGTTTTGGCTGGCCTGCTAGTCCTAGGGTGAAGTCCAGAGGACGTACGCACTATAGGTGTCCCTTCATGTCAGCTAAATATTTTTAGGCCTCACTATTTTTGTCAAAATATAGCACTGTAGTCAAAGAGACCAATGAAAGTTATCCCTGCAACTTTTCCCTGGTCTCTCTCTACCCCCTTTCTCAGGAGATGACTTTCAATTGCTGACTTAATAGTTGTTGTGTGATTATATTGAGCTCAATATATAAACCCAGATACGTTTTTAACTCTTAAAGCCCCGGTAGTGACCATTCACACTTCACACTTGACATTTGATCAAACATTTTTGTCATAAACAGATTTACTCTACCTTGTCGACTCTCTTTGAGTGAAACTCTATTTTATAATTTGTATCAAGACCTGGTCCAATTTTTGCCTATCAACCTTCTGTTTTTTGATTGGTATAAAAAATACCAACTGACAAGTTAAATGAGGTCCAATTTTCTTTCAGATCAGTAGCCAAACCGCAGGTACAAGCTACAGTGTTTATGATGATATTTGGTGCTCTTGTGGCTGCAAGGTAAGTGCAAGTTAATAAATAAATGAATATGATAATTATATTAATAATAACTAATATTTAATACAAAACTATTTATAATCATGATTATAGTTTTTTGTTACTAACAATTTTTTGGTTCAAGACTAATAATCTATGTGATACCCCAAAGCTTGAAATAATAGCCCAAAAGCTTGACATTCAGGGATTTTATGTTATTATATATTGACCGGGAAAGCCTCACCTTAATATTAAACCTCTGGATTTGCTTAAGGTTCCCCTGCTGCAATATTATGAGCAATTTTTTACCACCGTGTTGAGTTATTAATATTACTTTTACTTGTACTCACGTGGTGAATTTAATAAATTAAATATTAATGAAATCATAATTATCAAAAGGTTGATTATTTGTTTATTTAAAGTAGTAAAGCATCCCGTTTAACTAGCATAATTACTTTTTTGTTCAATAAAAATCCATTTGTACCCAATCTGTCTTTCTGTCATACCAAGTCCAATTTTAACAGGACATGGTATAATAGTTTAATATGTTTAAAAATCTAAATGTCTTTTCTGTTCAAGTGATGATCTTGCATTTGATGCCACTGGTTATGCATTTATCCTTCTAAATGATGTTCTTACTGCAGCAAATGGTAAGAAAGTTATAATTGCTACTTTTTATTACTAAAATAATAACTGGTAAATTACAGTCAAACCTGCCATCAGTGGGCATCCTTTGGACCACATTCAAGCAGGGGTGGATCCAGGGGGGTGGATTGGGTGGCTAGCCACCCCCCTCTTTGGGTCGTTTAAGTCTGAAATTAGGAAAGGTAACAAAACTATCACTGAGGCGATTTTATCTCGGATTGTTCTGATATCATTCTGTCAGGTCAGCCACCCCCCTTTCAAACATCCTGGATCTGCCACTGTCAAGTGTCTACTTGGGTTAGGTGTCTACTCATGGGAGGTTATAGAAGATAACTAAGTTGAACTGGCTTCATTTGGTTCTATAGTGTACATGTATGTATAAGTAACATAACTCCTGATGATTGTGGCTTTGTAACAAATTTTGAAGTTAAGTAAGTTGCAATGAATTGTGCAACTTGCCTCACAGAATGTAACACCTTTATTACCTGTCAATTTTAATTGTTTCTTTCTTATGTAGGTGTTTATGTCAAGAAAAAGTTGGATTCAAAGGTAAGTGATGAATCAATTAAAAATACATTACAAATACCAAATTACAAAACTGTGGTGCATTGTCCTATACTTTAGATACTTACAGTGTGATAAGGTGTGGACAATTGATAAGTCTCTGGTCAGGACTGTTATATGAAATCTTATGCTTACTTACATTGCATTAATGCCTTAAGCAATCACAATTATAATAACTCCATGGAACATTTCACTTGTAGAAAAATAATTGCAGATTATTTTAAACTAGTTCATGATCTTTCCAAAAATTTAAGCAATTTGTCAAATGTGACCCGCGAACTATCTAGGAGCTGAATTCATTGGGACAGCATCCACGTTCAGGCCCCAGTCGTTCAAAGGCAGGATAACTTTATTCACTGGATAAATCACTATTTAGCGGATAAAATGTATTGGTTGGAGTACATTTTATTTGCTGGTTAGTGATTTACCCAGTAGATAAAGTTATCCAGCTTTTGAACAACTTAGTCCAGACAGAGAAAGGGAAATGCCCCGAGGCAGAGTGATTGTTTATTAAACCTTTAAGTTTTGTTTAGTGACATTCTTGTTGACATCGTGGTTACTTAACTGAGATTGTTTTCAAGTGAAAGCAAAGCAAAGTATTTCATGTCTTTGTTTCAGGAACTAGGGAAATATGGTTTGTTATTTTACAATGCCATGTTTATGCTGGTTCCTGCTTTTGCTATTGCCTACATAACTGGTGAAGTAGAAAAGGTAAGCAGAACTGTTATATATGCACAAATAAGTGCTGCAAGCTGGGCAGATGTGGGGATTCCCCACCCTTGGGCATTTCACTGTCAAATTTATGACAATAGTATGCTTGGTAAGGAAAAATAACAAATCGCCCAGACAAAGGGATTTCACCTGACTCAGCTGACTTTTTTGGCAATGGGGAGGGGAGGTTCAGACTAATAAATCCCAACTTGTCGACTTGTTTACTACAACGCAACAACGGATCAGATCACAACAGATCACAACACAACGCAATGCATCGCAACAAAACAGACACAACACAACGGATCGCAACACAACGCAACGCAACACCGCATAATGGATTACAACACAACGCAGCGCAACACAACGGAACGCAACACAACACAACGCAAGTCAGCACAACAGACACAACACAACACAACAGAACTCACCTCAACACAACAAAACAGGAAATAAAAACCATGCACATATGCTAAACGAACCAGTCGAGGTAACGTCGAGCTCGACCAAAAACTCCACAGAAAAAAACGGTCAAAAAACGCTGCAGGTATAGATATACAAGTCCAACACCCTATTGGCTAGGCTACATTAAAGTAAGAATAGAGGACAAAAAAATTAATGTTCTGGAAATCTCCATTTTAGAAGTGAAATGTTGGTGCAATTGTGAGATAGAGTGATTTTACTTAACCTGTTAAATAAGTACGTATGCACTGTTGCGCACTAATTCTATTGTTTTCTTTTGTGTACTTTTGACTATTAGACACTATAATTGTTAGATACTGTTTCACAGGTTAAGTAAAACCACTCTAAGCTTTCATGCTTGAGCAACCAGTCGTTAATCTACAAGAATGGAACACACCTTACTGAATCGATCTTGATGTAATATTCCCTTAGGTTGTGGTTTATGAACGATGGGAAGAGCCGCTATTTCTTTTACACTTTTCACTGTCCTGTGTCATGGGGTAAGGTACAACTGTAAAAGATTTTTTGTACACTTATTATATAATATTACAGTGAACTGGAAATGAAATGATCTGTCGGTGTAAGGCGTATTAAATGCAAACACAGTGATGGTATTGTTTTGTGAAATGGCAACATCTGTTCCATCAATTGCCTTGAACCTCTCGTCAACTGCATGAGGTCACGCTAGTTACGTTTTCTATTAAAGCCAGAATTAATTCTCAGGATGCTAGAAACACGTACCACCATGCAGAAGCTAAGGTACGCCCTGTGTACATACCACGTCATGGCACTATGGATTCAAGTCAACTAAAAAATTCTTACCTGACTTACATTCAGACGCTCATGGAGATACAGACAACATGTTTCAACCTGTTAATATTTCTGCTCTGAGCTCGAATCATTTACCTTGAAAAAAGCTTTGTAATCGCTCGCTTTACACAGCCAAGTGAATTATACTTGGCTGTTGATACCTGCTCTTTTTAGAAATAGACAAGGCTTTATAGCATTCAATTTGTTAGTCCCATGTTTGCTTTCTGGGAATTGATCACTCTGCCTCCCACACTTCGTGTGTTTGATTGGCAAACACCAGGTCAGAAATTAAAATTGTCAAAAAGACATCATAAACATAATATAAATGTACTTTGACAAATGGCACAGCACATTCGGTAACTGGAATTGACAGTCCAGGGTGGAAGAAGTGTGTGGCTGCTTACAGTCGGCAGCCTCCCTGAAACCCAACTGACCAACCCACGCTGTTCTAATAAGTCTGAGAAACTACATTATTGTAATCCCCATTTAGCGTGTGGGGGCGCGGTGGTGTAGTGGTTAGTGCGTTGGACTTCAGATCTTAAGGTCAGTGGTTCGACGCCCAGTCCCTGCCATCGTGCTGTTTCCTTAGACAAAAAACTTTACCCCACATTGTCTCTCTCCACCCAGGTGTATGAGATGGGCACTGGTGACATACTGCAGGGGGTAACCCTGCGATGGACTAGCATCCCTTCCAGGGGGGGGGGGTAGCAATACTCTCAGTTGCTTCATGCTACAGAAAGCGGGTTAAGCTCTGGCCGTTCTTTTTTACCATTTAGCGTGAATTTGTCAAATGCGTGTCAAATGATATTTATTTACTCGTGTCTGGTGTCAACAGTTTGTTTGTTTTGTCAACAGGTTTATTCTAATGTATTCTATAGTACTGTGTACTCAGGCAAATTCTGCTCTTACTACCACCATTGTTGGATGTCTGAAGGTAACCTCATCATTTCTTTGATCTTTCTTGTGATTTAACAAATACAGTCGAACCCCTATAAAGAGGCCCCCTATTAAGCGGCCACCCCCCCTGTTGGGCGACCAGTTGTCAAAGTCCCGATGAGGGTCGATCTATTGTTTTTTTACCTCTGTTAAGCGGCCAAACCCTTTTAAACGGCCACAATACACTTTCCCTTAAGGTGGCCGCTTAATAGGGGTTCAACTGTATTATAATACAGCTTTGGAGGGTCAAGTTAAAGTGTTACGATTATTCAATTGCAGTGCATTTAATAGTAGTCGGCTTCATGAATAGCTACTTAGAAGATTTGGCCTTGTAATCCAAATTGCAGTTTACCTCTTCTTACAGGTATACACAGTTCCGTACATGTATTTAATATCATGACCTTAAGGCCGATGCATGTGGTGGTATGCAAATAATCTCACACCAGTTGTTAAAGGTGAATTCTGCGATTCGAATTCTCTTTTTTTGGGGGGGGGAGGGTAGCAATAGAGATTTGCCGTGCCCTATGCGACACTGGGCGCGAAAAGGACCCATGGTGAATAGAGATTTGTACTGGACATGAGCCAAGGTGAACTCCAGAGCAAAGACAAACAAGTCTTTGCCCGAATCTACGCGTATCAAGTTGATAGAGCCTCATTTCTTCAGGCAACTAATATAAACAGATTTCGCAGCAGTTTTATGACAGTTTGCAATATCATGATTGTATACTACCAATTGTAAGTAATGAAATGAGTAGTAGTTGTTATGAATGACATTTTCTTTTCATGGTTTTGCAGAATATCTTGGTGACGTACCTGGGTATGTTTCTTGGAGGAGACTATGTTTTTACTATCACAAATTTCATTGGGCTCAACATCAGGTGAGAGCAAAAACAAGACAGTGTTCTTAACATACTTTCTGCCAATGTAACTGCTATTTCAAATGGTTAGTATGTTGCCTAACTTATTCTTACTAATTTTCGCGCCTACTTAATTTTGTAGACTGCGAATAGTCTCTAATTTGGGCGATGGCGAAATTTTGGTACGCGCGTGAAATTTCGAGGAGACGCGACGCGAGGGGAGCGCCAAAAATTAGCGTCGTGTCTTCTCGAAATTTCGCGCGTGCGTGTGTTTATTTCGCCCGTCCCACAATCGCCATCGCCGAAATTAGAGACTACTCGCAGTCTATTGATTTTGCGAAAATTCGGGAACTGTATTTCGCGAGTATTAATTTCCGCGATTCCAGGAAAAAAGTGAACAAAGGTGTATTTAATTTCGCGGTTTTGTCATCGCGTTAGTCTCCTAAACCCTGATCTGAGGGCCTTGTTTCACAAAAAGAAATTACACTTTGAAGGTACAAGCTTCTGGAAATTACAAAAATATATATTAAAACGCTTGGATAGACAGTGAATCGGAGGAAACGTGGTACCCGAAAACAATACAGAAAGATATATTTTCAAGGACAAAAAGTAACAGTTTTTCATGTAATTCAGAAAATTTCTAACAAGCCCGTGGCTAACAACATCTAAAATTCGTGTATTGTTTTTCTTTTATAAAATGGTACTAACTTTCGCATGTTTAATTTTCGCACTCTCTTTTTTTCGCGGGTATTAAATTTCGCGATTTTTCCAAAACGCGAAAATCGCGAAATAAAATGCGCTCAAAAATTAGTAAGAATAAGGTAGTAACAAACGAATTTTAGAGGATGCTGTAACTCCCAGAGGCAAATGTTGAACCATGTTTTCTGTTTTGATGTTTAATCTCTGTACTTGCAGTGTTTTCGGGAGCGTGATCTACTCCTACATCACATTCAGGGAAAAAGAACCTTCATCTTCACAAGGTGCGACATCCAGCAGTAAAAGCAACAAAGAGGTTGCGAGTGTTTGACAGTGAAACATTCTCATTCTTTGAGCAATATAATGTATTGTATAATATTTTTATATTATATGTTGTAATGTATTGTTATATAGTTATATCTTTATAATTATGCAACATTAATAATTCTATTTTCCTTGATGAATGTTCTGTCAGTGATTTCAGCAATATTAGTAGTACGCGATGTGTTTTGAGGTCGTTTATTCTTGACCAGTGAAATTGGCGTCTTTTAAATCTATTTTCTCCATTAACCCTTTTACATTTCCTATCATATATTTTCCTCCGTGAGCGTGAGGGCATTAAAATCTACCGGTCTGAAAACTTGAGCTACAGCCAAGCAGCAATAACATTTCCCTTTGTTCTTACAAACCAAAAAAGGACATTATGTAACGTTAAAACTCCCTGGGGTGTCGTCTGTCAGTCCTTAATGTGATCTAAAATGAAAAGTACTCAAACAAAAAAATATATTAAAATAGTTAATCTGTTTTTTATCGTTACAAAATATGTTTATAGCGCTTCAACTTCAAAAAATGTGAAAATAATAAAACGTTTAAGGGCTAAACTTCTAGGGCACTCGTTAAATATTTGGACCTTGTAGAGACTGTGCTAGTTTGAAGTGCTAGGTTGGAGGGGAGTGTTTTGATATCTTCGAAAGCATTTCATCTCCAACTTTGAGAAAAGAACATTTCCTATTCGTAATTGATAAGCATGGTGAAAATACTGTGAAGTCGTGTGAATTCGTGAAAGCAAGGATATGGATGTTTAGTATGTAATGATAACTTTGTGAAAGAATAATGAAAATAGATAAATACAATTCTTTTTTTGTAAATCCAATGCTATAAAACAAAGATAATTGACCTGTAACATTTTCTTGTAGTCGCATCTAAAGAACAAGACAAAATTATGCATAAAACAATCATCAGGTCACCACAGGCCAGTTTGCATGACCTCACTGAGGGGATAAGCAGAGGACACCCAGGGAGTGTCACGGGATAGAAAAATGGATACGAAAGAAAAAAAGCACACACTAAAATGCTAAAAAGTAGAGTTATTTTGATAGAGGATGTTAAAGAAGAGATATAACCTGATTTGTAATGAATTCGTCATACATCTTTTGACAGTAGGTATATAGATTAATGAAATCATTGTTTGTACAGCCTCGCCATTCAAGCGGAAAAGATCGCAGTCTAAATGAGGGGGTCATGAATAATTAGTTCACAACACAAATGAGGTAAACTGGCATAGAACATTGGGATATATATCCGTACTTTCAGACGTTTTACTGGTGTGTTGTTCATTATTAATCCCAGTGGGAAAAATCCACTATCGTAAAACTTTAGTCATTTTGATGTTTTGGTGCTTTCTTTGTTTGGGCGTTTAGATTCGGAAATTTGGAAGGTCCATTCCAAGAATTTTGAAAGTTAAAGTAACTGTTATTACAAAAATGCAAATTAAAACCTTGGGTTTGGGAGATATTATTAATTATAGTCCGCTCAGTTTATAATGGGAAACAAAATGTAGTCAAATGGTACTGAATTATGATGATGATGATGATGATGATGATTATGATTATGGTTATGATAATGATTATGATTATGATTATGATTATGATAATGATTATGATTATTATTATGATTATGATAACATGATTATGATAATGATTATGATTATTATTATGATTATGATAATGATTATTATTATGATTATGATTATGATAATGATTATTATTATGATTATGATAATGATTATGGTTATGATTATGATTGGGATATTAACATATTTTTTAAGTGTTAGTGCCTGGACTTTGTAAGAAAGTCTTGCCCCTATTCTAGAATGTATCTATTTCTTCTTTCAAGAACTTTGAATAATTGAATTAATATTTAAGCAATGTAAGGGGATTTCTTTTTGCCAAGAACCGCGTTTAAGTTATTTATAGATGCAACAGTACACCAGAAAGCGTTAAGGGTTTCGTTTGATTTGCCACATCCTGGAATAAGAATTACTGAATTAACGAAATAGCCTTGCAGGATCGTACAGATTCTGAAATTCTTGAAAAAGTATGGAAATCTACTAACTAGTTTTCCAGACCTATCACACTAATGCGAACTTCGTTTTTGTCATCCACCCTAAAACTAGATACCTTCGTTTTTCGATCGTTTTAGTGAAGACGGTCGGTAAAGACGCATCGAAAACACTGCATTTTCAAACAGAAAAACGTGTTCGTGTAGACGGGGCCTCAAGTTGGCTTAAATTTTGACTCGACTTTCGCTGCAACATTTTTTAAATACATTCTAGCAATGTTAAAAAACACCCGTTCAAACGGTCGCAACATTTTCTTCAGCCAGTTTTATTTAAAATTATTTTAAACCGTTTAAAGAAGCCTCAGCTCTTGCCGACAGAGGAAATCCAAGCTTACGTCGCATTTTAGTGGTATGAAATACGGCTAAAATTGTTTTGGATTTGATATTAGTAATCATTTTGTGTATTCGTATTCCGGGATAAAGTCAATCAAACTCTCCTTTAAATGCTTGAAGAGAATTCTTGCTGTTCGCTAGTTCATTACTATTATAATAATAATAATAGTAATTATTATTATTATTATTAATCTAAATTATTTAAAAAATGTTTTACAAGCGCGAGGTGCCTAGCGCTGAGTTGTTTATATTTAACAATTAGTCACCGAAGGGGAGATGAATAGCAAATACTATCCCGAGTTTGTGTAGCCAATCAGATCGCGCGAAAAAACACTATCCACTGGTTTGGTACATACTAATTTATACCTTGTCTCCAACAAGCGCGAGTAGAATAATTATTTTATTAAATTCCCAACTTCAGTAGTCGTTGGAGATTTTGTTTTCTTTTGTTTTACTATGTATTTGGACAAGACTTTTGCTTCGCGGCAAAAACTTTTGAACGCCGCGGCACTTGCCATGGCATACAATTTCCATATAAGGTAAAAAGCACAGTCATTGGCTAATAACCTGTGTGTGGTGAGCCAATGAGACGCCTGGAATTCAATAACCGAGATTAAGAATTTAATACTTGTAATTAGTTAAGTTCTCCAGACGTTCAATTAACCTTATTTCCTTTTTTAAGGATCGATACTTCATTTCTAGATTAGTATGAATGAACGAGTTTGTAACATAATCTATATATTTTAGTATCCTGGGTTGCCAAATAAAATACTGGTGTAAGAAACAGGTTTTTCCAGTTGAGGGTTACTTTTGAATTCTCGTTAAGCCCCGGCTAAACGAGCAAACATTTTCGTTCAACATCGTGTTGGATGAATATGTTTTACTGTTTAGCCTCCTTTCTCAACTATGCATTTAAATGGTTTTCTATTATCCGATGTTTGGTCAGACATTGCTCGCCCGTTTAGCCATAGAACGTTTTGTGTGACAAATACGATGTTTGCCGAAAATGTTTGATCGTTTAGCCGGGGCTTTACACTGATGCACGCCATAGCTTTGCCATTTGACAAAGTTCTTTAAAGGGGCTATGTCACCAATTTTTACTATTAACTAAGAAGCCAGAAGACATGTTTGTATCGATGGAAAACCAAAATAATCGTCCCGATCTGTTCAAAACTACTCTACTAGTGCACTAAAAGTGTAGATAAGTGCATCTGGCCACGGATGGTCAGGATGGGCGGTTTTCTTTCAAGTTTCCCATCAAGTCTGGCAAAAACTGATTAATGTGTTTTGTTCTCCTTTCAAGAATTCACTTCCTTTGTTCCTCTTGGAGTTCTAAGACCATTTTGCGTATAAGAAAATGCTCTTAGTTTTGATTTAACCAGAAATTAAAGCCTCTCTCAATGAGGAATCACTGCCAGGAATTTCAGTGTTCGTAAAAAAATTCCCATTCCGATGGACTTCAATTCCCTCCTCAATAGTTTTCGTTTTTTGGTCTAATGGAGAGCACCCTAGATATTTATGTCCTTGTTTGTGTTTGTTGAGTTCGATAATTTGCTTCAAAAGTAGTGCAACGAGAAATTATCCAATCGGTGAAAGAAGTGATTTTTGTAGCCAATCAGGTGCGAAAACCAAGGGTACCTTTTCTCGCGTGCCATGAAATTTGCACGCGCCGTACAGGTTAGTAAATATTGGTTCAATTGCATTTAACTTATTGTAAGCCCAAATATTAAGCGACGAACATTATTTTGTTTATTACTATCTCAACAATACACAAGCTTGAAATTATACTTACTCCGTTTTTCCTTAAACGGTGGGCTATATGAACAGAAGAAAGGACAATCTTTTGTCCTTTAACCTTTCATTCTATCGTTGTGTAATTTGTACAGCGAAAAGGTAGTGACTTTTGTGATGTTTTTTTTTTGTATGTTTGTTTTTGTTTTGTTTCGATAGCTTACAGACTAAAACTTGAGACCTTTCTTCCATTTCCATTTCGGGTGTTCTTTGGAGTGAGGGGATGTGATCTGACTATGCTTTGTAACTTTAGAAGACAATTCATCTCAAAACATTTCATGTAGTGCTGTTTGTTTTTGAACTCCAAAAAGTTACAAGAAAATTCTTATCTAACAGGGACTTCAGCTGGCGGGCATGATCGCGGTCACTCACTTCAACCATAACTTTTGCCTGTTGAGAGAAATAGGGTAGTTAAGGTGGCTCGCAATATTTTCCAGTAATTTCCAGCACTTGTACTTCAATGGATCAATACTGCCACTCTTTATCAGATGATGCTACAATTATAGTATCAAACAAATGCCCAGTCAGTGGCAGATATACAGGCCCTATTTAACGGTTTCAACATCTTCTTCTAAATTCGCTTAACGTTTGTTGAACCGAAAGTGTGAGACGGTTTAAGCAAACCGGGGAAGGGGAAAGGAAGCGATCCCCCAGTCCCCCATTTTTCTCCCGCGTTTTCGCTCCCCTTCCCCTTCCCCGTTTACGCCTGCTACGCAAGCTCACCTCTCAACAAACCATTCAAGTCTTCCTCTCTGACCGCTTGGATTTGTTTCACGGTAGTCTCGTGTTCAAATCCTCCGCCTAGCTTGTAAATAGCCAACTAGTAAACCTCCCACCAGTTGAGGTTTACAAAACGTTTATGTTCAGTTTATAATGTCTCTTTCAGAGGTTTACAGTGTCCCAAATTAGCAATACGGTGCTATAAATATTTGACACTTAAATATAGTGCTTTATTTATGTTGATTGATTGATTGATTGATTGATTGATTTGTTTTAAAGCGTGTAGTGAAACAAATTTTTAAAACGGGCTTAAATCTTGATTCAACATGGCTTCAACAAACGTTTCAACAATGATGAAAGACGACAACTCTAGAACGTTGAGTGAAGGTTGAAGCAAGTGTTGAAACCGTTTTGTCAAACCATTTTCACTACGCTATTCCCAAAACACGTTGAACAAACTGGCCTTCATCTAAATGTTTAACAGTTTATTATGCCATGTCGAATGCTAAAATAGGCCATTTAACATGATGCACGTTGTTGAACGAAAAAGAACCTCTAGGCATTAATATGAAAATTAAGGGCCGATTATTAAAACGAAGTCGAACTTAAACCGTGGTTTAAAGCAACAAATAAGCCTCTACGTCTGTTTACAAGTGGGTTATTTATAAGAAATAAATGTTGTAGTAGTCTGTGCTACATACCTGCTTGACATTTGTTATGCCAGATTAAAATCGATTTAGACCGTGATTTTGTTAGACCTCGTCTAAACTTTGTTTAAATAACCGGCCCTAACAGTAATCAGTAAAGTCTGAAAAAAATCGGGACCCACCAACCAACTCTTCATTGTTTCCATAGTAAAAGTAACTAGCCTTTTCAACTTTTGATTAATTTACCTTTAGTTATGAAACTCTGGGAGAACAAGACTAGCGTTTTTTTCTGGGACAACAAAGCTAGTGTATTCAAAATGAACCTTGCAGGCTATTCAAAGTGACGCTTCTATTAGAACGAGTTACGACCACAATTCAAATCCTGCTGTTTCGAGTATTTGAAATCAACTATTATGAGAAAAACAGCAAAGAAAAAGTCCACTTTTTCAATGTCTTCATACTTTTCGTATTTTCATTAAATCTCCCGAAGAAGGACAGCTTGACCGTCCGAGATATTGAGAAAACCAGTTCCCTAGTCGCTTTTTTCTTTGCTGTTTTTATTAAAAATGAACCAAGGCTAGTGGTGTATTCAAATGTAAAAAATATATCGTAATATAAGCTACAAAAATCAACTGGTTTACATGATTGCCGTGTGGAAGCCTAAAGAAGGAAAGTAAGCTTTCGCCTTCTTTTTGAAAACCCCCAGAGAGTTACATTCCCTAAGATCGCGTGGCAGAGAATTCCCTAAAGCAGCACCACCACATAGGAGAAGCTGCGCTTCACAGGTTCTCTGTTCTAGGCTTAGGCAATATAAGTTTGTTTATCGAGTTTCTTAAGCCATAATTAGTATTGAATTTGCAAAACATATTGTGGAGATACACTGGAGTGCAAAAAAAAAAATGAAGGACTTGAAAACCATGATGCCTCTGTGCTTTTAAAAAAGCGGAAGATGAAAAGCGAAGATACCTGCAAACATAGAACACTGGGGTCATTCCAAGCTGGCTCTTGGCTGACATCTTTGATGCTGTTGATACGGAAAACAATAAATTTCCCTATGACGCCCAAGCATATCTAAGTATTCTCCTTTCTTGCTAACTTTTTTGCAACTGACTTATGTTAGGGTTGCATGGGGCATTTTGTGGGCAATAAATTAGCTGCCATGCCGGAGCTGTGGCTGAGGACCGAAAACAGTGCTTGGCAACGCATGTGATTTTTGCAGACATCTACGTCTCTGTCTCTTGTTCAATTAGCTCAATCGAAAACGGCTTCGTGAGCCAAATTACAGAGGTTATAGAATCTGGACGCGAGCGATCAGTTAACCACTGAATTGTGGGATCAGTAGCCACAAATTTCCACGCTGTTGTGTTCAGAGATCAGCATTTTGGAGAGAGAAAACTGCACTTGGGGTGAAAATCGTCCACGTTAGGAACTTATTAGCACAGCCAGACCACCCTCCGTTCGTGTGGTTGTTGTTATTGAAATCTGAGCATCGATCTATAAATGAACATGTATAGGGGAAATACAGATGAACATTACGGCGGTTCCGATTTGCCCCAAAATACAGATTTGCCTGTAAATGCTTCAATGAAAGTCTAAACAAAATGTTAACTGAGTCATGTTTCATGTTTTTTTCGCCGTCCTGAACTGTTCAAGGCGTCATTTTGCGAGATCATTTCTCTCGACCGCCGGCTAGACAGATCTCGCAAAATGACGATTCGGGACGGCGATTTTCTTTTTAGGAAATCTTCTTACATAGCTCCTGTTGACGTCACCAAACGTAGCAGCGTTGCCATAGTACCAAGCCTATCGTCGATCCGCACCTCAAACCGCACCAGTCTCCCATCGGTCGTGAGGCCGCGGGCAATTACCCGCGGAAGAAGTGCAGGTTCCATATTACCCTCGCTGAGAACTACAACAACACTAAACAAACAAACAAGGAAAAATGAAATAAGTTGAAATGGAGACGCAAATAACTGAAATAAGTTCATGGCCAACTCAGCGCTGCTCGTTAGATTTGGTTCTAAAACTGGGAAGCTCCAAGAAGTTGGCAAATTTGTCTTTTCACACAACAAATTCCGCAAACGTCAAGCAGTTCCAGCCTAAAATTACTTCCATATTCTTCTCTCTAGCCTGAGAAAACAGCCGACGTTTCGCGAGGTCGCCACTTGAGCCCTCGCAAAACGACGTCTGAGTAAAGAGCGCAGAAATTCCATACTGATGACGTGCACTACCCAGATCTTGGTAGTGC
>Ga0126336_10000104_pt1 | contig 22879 bp, 14 predicted proteins | sample SidCmetagenome_FD_92530 | JGI IMG/M metagenome (GOLD analysis project Ga0126336, IMG submission 92530) | Coral microbial communities from El Islote,Puerto Morelos, Mexico - Siderastrea C C metagenome | ecosystem: Host-associated > Invertebrates > Cnidaria > Coral | place: El Islote,Puerto... | reverse complement strand
TAAGGTTTACCGTGGCGGAATTGTAATTATTAATTAATTAGGCGTAAATGGTTAAAAGCTCAAGCATGACATATTTCTTAGTAGCAACTAATACCCCTCTGACGAAAAAGTGTCGGGTTCAATATTACTGAATTATCTCGAAGGTTTACATCTTTAAAACATCCAACATACCCTGCGCTTTGTACAGTTCTCAAATCGATTAATCCTTTTTCTACCAAACGAGACTCAATCATATACATTTGTCAGCACTGACCATAAAACCTAATGTACAATGTATCCACAAAAGTATCCGCAGTGTTCACTTTTCTCTGTGAAAAAACGACGAACAATTTCTAATATCTTCACGCATTGACTCACTTAGTCAAAGACGCAAAGGCATGAATATTCCGCGGCCCACCGCGCCAAATCTGAGGGAATTTTCGATCCCGACTTTGGCATTATTTTCTCCAGTCGTAGAGGCCAGCAGAAAGGTGATGGCAGGTTGCTGCATTGGCTATTTTTAACAAAATGACCCAGACACTACATGGAACGATGGCTGCCAACAGTGCAATCATCAAAAATCAAAAACAGGTTCTAAAAGGGCGCAAAAATTGGGGCAATGCCACTCCAAGAGACCCCATGAAGTCATTTTCATAGCTAAGAAACCTGGTAAATCCGAACAAACCGACAAAGTTGCGTTCTAGTTGTTATCAAACCCTGATAAGCGATCTGATTATCTCTAATGTGCCAAACAAGTTTCTGTATTTGAAACGTCTCGTAAGCTACCACCTTGCGTCTGCAAAATGGGTGGTCCGTTTTACGTCTAGTCGTCTAGAAGCTCGACTGAATGAGATTCTTATCCTGGTATGGGGTGGGGATTTTTTGCAAGCTATTAAAAGAGTTATACGTTTGAACGAATTGTCACGTGACCCCAAAGATAAACGCATATTTGGCAAAGCCCCTCACTTATTACTTAATAGATCACCCAAGCTAGAAAACAACCACAAAAAATGACCTTAATTTCGTTTTGAAGGCAAAACCACTGCATGAAAGTATTGCTTAGTACCTTTCAATTTGACGGTCAAAGATTTCAACGACAGACGCAAACTTTAGAACCACATTTTGTTGCATAATAAACAGTATTACATGAAAGTACTGCTCAACAGCATTCACTTGAATGGTCACACGTAAGGATTTCATATACAGACTCAAAAGTGACAGCCACTTTGTACAGCATAATAAACAGCTCTACACAGAAGTGCAGCTCAATAGCTCTCATTTAAATGGTTACACTTTAAGACTTTATTCACAATCCCACATTATACAGCAAAATAAACAGCACTTCAGGAAAGTACTGCTTAGAAGCCTCGGTTAAAAAAAATTTTTAACGCTTTATTTTTTCATCCAGACTCAATACTTAGAAATACAAGTCGAAGTGGAAAAGGTTATGTTGTATTCTTCTTTTCACGCTCCAAGTCACGTTTTGACCAGCAAAACGCTAACATATGCATGCACATTTTAACAAAGGGTCTTTATACCAAAACTCCAAGAAGATAGATCAATATCCGCGTCTAACCACAAGAGGACGTCAGGAAGCTCCAAACGCTGGGCGGAACACTGTGGATTTGAAATTTACGACATTCTCCCACGTAAAGCATTTAGAGTCTGAATTCCTGCGACTAAACAGCTGAGATACACTTCAACCGGTTTCACTTCTACAAGCGAAACAGAACAAAGTAAAATTCCATGTTAAACAAAATAGCCACAGAAAAGAATCGCTCAATAGCTTTCATTTAACGGTCATACTTCAGCTGGGATCGCATCCACAGGCTCTTACGTTTTTTACAGTATAAAAAAATAGTACCGCGGGAAAGTCCTACTCGGCCAGCACGTTTCAACTTGGGTCAATTACAATTACACTCTTAATTACATAACTCAAAGTTACACGGGGGGAGGGGGGAGGGGGGAGAGAGTAGTATCTTGCAGAGGCCACACAAGACTATCCAGCCTCAATGGGTATTTCTTTGAGTCGTTTTTTTTTTCTTCTTCTTTTTGATTTGCCTGAAGCGTAGATCTTAACAATGTTGGGGTATGGTTTGCCTACTAGTCAGTAACGGGCTGTGTTGTTGCCTCTTTGGCCTGACAAAGACTCTGAAGCATATATTGTGGTCTGAAATATGATCGTACCCCTCTCCCACACCAAAACGTACCCCCCCCCCCCAAGATTAAACATTTCGCAACTTTTTGGGCCCAGTTGGTCAGTCAGTCGAGTCGGTCAATCAATCGATTGATGAGTCACTGATTCATGCCCGAAGCCAGTGAGAACTAACCGGAAGCGTTTAAAAACCAGATAAACGTTTGGTCGGTTGCTAGCTGAGTCACGTTGTGCCTTGTGCCACATTCGCGTGATTCGCGGCGAACATGTTAAAAAGCACGCCTTTTTCACGTGCATGGACAACAAAGAGAAATAAATGTAGCTAATTACGATAGTTTTAGGTCATTTACTTTTCAAGAGTTCCAAGAATACATTATCGCTAAGAATTGCAAAAAAATTTCTATGTTAAAATTGAAAAAGGAGAGACGTGCAATAATTTGTCTTCGAATCCAACTGTTCCAGTACGTTTCGCTGATAGATAAGAAAGTTTAATCGCAAAAGCCTTTAACAAAATTGTTTATTCGACTAACAGCGAATTGGCTACTACTGAATATTGTATTTAGCAAACGACAAAGACAAAGTTTTCGAGACAAGAGTAGGCAAGTGAGATAGGACAGCTCAGATTATTAAGAAATTTGTTTGCACTTCGCGGCAAAATTTGCTCCTTGTAAAGAAGTTCCCTTGATATATTTACCAGCTTAACTTAAACACTTAATAAACTTGTTTGTTAAACTGCTTTTTCCGGTGGGAAGACAGTATATTGAGTACCACATAATACGAAAAACACGAGGAAGACTCGAAAACATTTCTAAAATGCTGATTTCGTTTGATGTGCTAATATATTTCAGATATCGGAGCTACTTTGTAATAGAGCTTTGCAGGAACAAAATACGACACTCAAGGATCACATCTGGGTGGTGAAGAAAAAAAACTGTGCTCGAGTGCTGGGTGCAAATCAAAGAGAACCGCCGAAAAAGCAGAAGAAAGAACAACAAAAAGGAATCAATGAAGGTCCCTAAAAGAGAGATGGATCAAGTACTGGACTGCTTATTCCAAACGGTAAGCCTCATAATTGAAAAATGCACGACATAATACATTTCAAATTACATTTAAAGGATTTTCCTTGAAGTAAAATCTCACGATTGCCCTGAAACTGCTTTTTAGCCATAACTATTCAAAAGGTACAGACCACTAACTTTTCGTGTTCAAAAAGTAATTATCCAAAACCTCTTGAACAGTCTGCACGCGATGTGCAGCTCAAAGGCAAAATCGCTCAACTGAATAAAGCAAATTCGATGACGCATTAAACGAGCACATTAACCAATGATCTTTGGCCTAATCGAGACGTTTATGACGATTGGGCTTATTTTAGGATACTTAATTACTTTTGAAGTTATATGGTTCTTATAATGATAAGAAAGTATGAAGTTTGACACGCGAGTGCTTAATTCACATGCAAATGAAATTTTCTGTATAATACTGACAGTCAGAGTTCGAGCGCTATCAGTGTACGGTTCAGTCTGAGACGATGCAGCTCATAGTCAGCGTTGAAAAACGGCGCAGAGAGGTAAGGGAAATACCCTAGGGCGTTTTAATCACCATCGAACTACAACTCTTTATCACGAGTCAAAATACAAAACCGGTTGACAAATTTCTTGAGACCCACTTGGAAAAAAATCGTAAGAAACCAATAGTATCACTGCAATGTAGTGCTAATTAGCTTTCATGTTAAGGGTCATACATCCATAGACCCTAAAGTTAGAACCACCTTGTGCGGCATAATAAACAGCACCACAGGAAAGTACTACTCAGTAGCTTTCATTTGAATGTCACACTTTAGGATTTCATCCACAGACTCTAAAGTTTGAGCCACCTTGTGCAGCATAATAAACTGCACCACAGGAAAGTACTGCTCAGAAGCTTTCATTTGAATGGTCATACTTTAGGATTTCATCCACAGACTCAAAAGTTATAACCACCTTGTGCAGCATAATAATTAGGACCACAGGAAAGACTCACACTCAAAACTATCATTTGTAGCTGGGTCGCACTTTAGGATTTTATCCGCATCCTCAAAAGTTGGAACCACTTTGCAGAGCTTTCATGAAATGGACTCAGCGCTACAGGAGAGTTCCGCTCCTTGGAATTCTGTAGACTTAAGAGTTTCCTACAGGGACGTACATCTTCACTACAAAACTGCTGGGCTGACCGATCAGCTATTTGAAGTGCTGGCCATTTTAAATTTTGTCCAGCTACAAACTACCTTGTTTAACAGAGTGGCCTTTGCATGGTTCGACTCAAAAGGAAAGAATTTGGAGAAAGAAAACTCGAAAGAACTCTAGCCAAAGCCAACGTATGTCGCATTTTGTCGTGGCTTTCAGCAGATCGAAACCGACATTTTACGAATCGAACCACTTAAAAACAGCCACGTTTATACAACCTAGTTAAGCACAACTGATTATTACGGCGTAAAACGGTCACAGAGATTGGACTTTCAGTATCGAATGCAAGCATTGCTTTTAACAGTTCGCTATAGGTCAATTGCGCCGCATGGAATTAGGAAATTTATGGCCGACAAGGAATGCTAAATTACGACATCTAAAGTAAAACCGCATTTTACATCGGCAAAATCCATCTACTGGATTAACTTCACGCCCAGTCCAATATCAGTAAATACTCAATGCCAATTAAAGCCCACAAACTTCCAAATTTCTACTCAATACCTCAAAATCCCAGTAACGACACAACAGCACCTCTTTTGGTTCAACTCAGAGAGATATAATCTTTCATAATAAAAAAGTCTGAAGCCTTTTTCGAATGAAAATCTCTAACTAGAAATTGTCGGCTTCGATCACTCACACGAACTAAAATAATTGTTTCCTCGGGGAAATTTTGACCATGAAATTTGCGTAAGGGAAGAGGATGAAGTGAGGTCAAAAATAAAACTTCAGTCGAATTTTCAGTAAAGCAATATTGTCAGTCTAACGAAAAGCGACAAAAATAAATCCGTCCTCTGATTTCACTTATAGTACAGAGCCAGATAGGCAGACTTTTGAAGAACACACAAATTAATTAGTTAACTTTTATAAAGAAGGACTCTTAATACTACTGGAACCGTTGCATGACTTGTTAAGAGGCGAGCAATACTGAAAGTGTTTCCAAAAGTTGATCTCAATTTACGGAACTCGTTTTGAAATCTAGAAACTCATTTCTCTCGATCTTTGGAGCATTTTGGGTCCTAACGTGGTTTTCTTCTGAGCCAGGCCTGCCGTGAACCTTTCAAAAATCAAGTACAAAACGCCTGTCCCCACCCGGGTCATAAAGCCAAATTTGGTCTAATCATGACATTGCAAATTTGTGCGTTTTATCGCTGGTCCTGACGAACGACTGTTCTAGATCTCTGACGCATGATAGCCACTTAAGTAATATTCACAACTAATTTCACGCATTGTTTGCCTCACGAAAGAGCTACATAGACATAGAACACGAGATCCAACGCGCGTTTACAATTGGTTAATTAACTACGCTCTGTAGTGGCAGAAAATCGAGTTCCATTAAGGATGGCAGATTCGTTCAATGTGATATTTCAGCGAAGCTGACGAAAAGTAAGTCTTGAAAAAGACACCGAGTTTCTTACAAGCAGATACTTGCTAGTTCGTATGCAAATCTCTTTGTTTTACGGTAATTTTTATCGCCTGACAGGTCACTAACGCGGAAAAAGAGCAGCCAATAATGATAGATTCATCATTGAAAATCAAACTCTTTGATGATATTCAAGGACCGGCTAGATGCAACAAAGGAACATTGTAGCGAAACAAGTGCTGCGAGAATCATTTGGTAAATATGCATTGAAAGCCTGTCTTGCCCCCAGATCAGCAGACTGAGGTTTTACGTTTCACGAAAGCAACAATTTAAAGCGGAAAAAATTCCGAAATTTCCGATAAAAATTATGGAAATTCTACTCAATAGTTTTCATTTTAGTGTTCACACTTCAGTATTTCAAATGTACGCACTCAAAAGTAAGAACCACCGTGTACATCATTGCAAACTGTTATCATGTAGGATGTAACTGCTCAACAGCTTTCATTTTGGCGGTCACACTTAAGGATTCCATCCACAGAATCAAAATTGAGAACCCACCTTGTAATGCAAAGTAATCAGCACCACAGGAAAGTCAGTACTGTTTGATAGCTTTCCTCGAAATTGTCACACTTGAGGATTTTATCCACAGACTCAACAGTTAGAACCACCTTGCACAGCATAATAAACAGCACCACAGGAAAGTACCGCTCAGTAGCTTTCATTTGAATGGTCACACTTAAGGATTTTATCCACAGACTCAAAAGTTAGAACCACCTTGTACAGCATAATAAACAGCACGACAGGAAAGCACTGCTCAGTAGCTTCTATTTGTTTATCCACATTAAGCACTTCATCCACAGACTTCAAAAAACGTTAGAACCACCTAAAAAAATGAACAGCTGCTGGAGTGACTGGGTTAAACTCGTTTATATTCCATACAAAATGTTTAAACATTATTCATGAGACAGATCAAACAAGCGGAAGCCTTTAAGATGGAACCGTGCTTACTTCAGGCAAGTGCAGCAGTGAAGACACATCCCCAGAGTACTTGTCCAAAATAAAACAGCTCGATCTCGATATCATGCAGCGAGTCGGTGTTTAGTAGAGACTGTGTAAGAATTTTTTCACAAAAAAAGTTTTCGTTTGGGCCAGGAGCCTTTTTTATGGGTTCAATCCTACTGTTTGTGCACCAAATTATTTAGAGTTATTTTTATTCGTGAGACGGAAAAACATTTTAAGACGGGAAGACGTTACAGGTATATTCAAGTTTTAACACTGCTCTACGTAAGTTCCGCCGGTGGATTATTATTTAGAATCCGGAATACACGATTCGAACGATTCATCGATTCGAAGCAAAAATCACGATCGCGTTGATTTCTACTGTCTTTTAGCGGTTCGCTTTCAGTCGAACTGAAAGAAAAAAAAAAAAGAAAAAACAACCTTTTGGAGTGACATTATCTCACGATGTTTTTGAGGAACACTGGACGATGGGAAAAATGACTTTTGTTTCTCAGGAAAACTAAACACCTCAAAATTAGGGTCACTAATACACATCGTCACTGTTTGCACCGTATGGATATATTTTCTCAGGAACATCCTGAAAAGGTAACGTACAAGGTGTTTTTAATGGTTTGCTAATGCGTTTTCAATTAGCTTCGAGAGCGTAAAAGAACAATCTCTTAGCTCTGCTTCAGCAATAGCATATTGTTATTGACGCTGGAAGAGATTTTAAGGCTTCTGATAAATTAGAAATACGTGTTTCTCAACTTTATCCAGATTTTATAAAGCTCAGTTTTAAGTGTCAAGGTGCTATTGACCCCACAATAGCTAAAACCGAGAGAGATTAAAAGACAAGTATTATTAAAAAAGCCAAAACTATTTTTGTTTTTGTTTTGGATATCATTTTGTGGCGTGGCAATGTTTTATCTCTTATAATCCTTTCCATCTTAGATCTTCGTGAGAACTAGATTCGAGGTTTTTACTTTTGAGTCTGTGGATGAAGTCCTAAAATGTTACCAATAACTAACATGACTGTCATATTGTTTTGTTGCTCTAACTCACGAGACTGAACGAAATCCTAAATTGTAACCCTTTAAATAAACGCACAATGAGCAGCCGTTGCTTATGGTGCTGTTAGTTTTTTTTTTCTTTCAAAAGTGGAAGTTTAAGAATGTCAGACTTGTATTTTGATATTCAAAGGCGATAAAGAGATAAAATGAGCGAACGAACACTACGGCGTGCTCCGGAAACGGTCTTTTGCGAATTGATACTTCTTGTTAGTTCAGGGTTTCCGTCGTTGGCATGAGATATAAACCATATGCCGGGCAATACGACCTCGTATCGTCTGGCTGGGAAAATAAGCATTGAAGTGTAACAAAGTGGTTTACGTGCTAGTTTTAAATCTCTGCGGCACTGCGCGAGGAAAACAAACCGGGGATGTACGAACCCTTTAGGTAAGATTTCTATCAGATTTGTCTGATTTTATAAAGTGGCAAGTCAATTAGTTTACAGGGTTTATAACTGATGTTATCACACGAAAGACAGATATTGCGAAAGGTGTTACGGCTTTCGTCATAAGTTACATATGATTTTCGATAGCCGTACAGTACAATACAGTAAAGTACACCGAGCGAGTGAAGGAAACATTGAGATTTCAATGTACATCATTTAAGACTCGTTAAACTGAGTGGTTTTGCGGATGTTTCAAATATTTGAGGCTTCCTGTTCGAAAAAACTTGTAGTCCAAGTTTACTCTTCCCATTTTGAGTGATTTGCCGAGCGCTGGAAGATTGTTCATGTCACGAAGCGAAGAGAAACATTTGAACAGCAACAAACGAGGGCAAAAAGTACCTTTTAGTATTTTTCGAGCTTGGCACGAAGGTAATTATTCTTGTCTTGACTTCATTCGCTGCGTTCCTTGTTTTATTTACGAGGTAGAGCCAATAACACAGTGAAGTTTCGTTTCCATCGGCAAGCAAAAAGACATGTCTCGCTAATTCAAAGCGAAGGGAAAGCCCGGAACTGCGTTTCGAAAACAAAGCCCGATTTTCTATCAGCACACATCTGTTTCCAAATGTTTGTTAATGTGAAAAGTTTTAGTGGCGGGGTAAATATGTTTATTTGCGCTCGGTCAAAGAAGAAATCTACGTTTCCTCGTATGTTCTTTGTTTTCCGCCCTGCGGATATCAAAGTTTCATTGGAAGAAAAACAACCATTAGATGGAGCGGATCTTGAGTAGGGCGGCTCGCCTTTCAGTTTTAAAACGCTTCGCTATCTCCATCGCCAGGAGCTGAGGAGTGGCTGTTTCATGATAGCCACGGGGATGTTGAATAATAAACTCATCTACTGGTGAATAAGAAACTTATCTGCCAGTCGGTGTGATAAATTTTGATATGATAGATGAAAGATTAAGGTAAGGGGAGCATGTTCAATTCGAATTTGTCAAAAGAGGACGTAGGTCCTAAAGGAATGTTTTCAAGACATTTTACAGGGTAAATATTCAAAGTCAAGGTAAAAGTAAGGGTTCTTCAATTAATTGATGAACTCGAGCGGTTTGTGACGTCAAGATGGGTAAAATATTAAACTAATCAACTGCGAAAATTGCGCGTTTATACCAAACAAATACCGGAAATCATACGTAACGCAGGCTTTGTCAGCAACTGTCAACTTCATGTCATGTTTAATGAAACGCTTCAAATGCACACCTCAAAATGAAATGCGATCTTGGTAACCAATAGAAAACTCGCAATAGTACACCTCGAGGCAGTTTTAAACCCCGAGGGCTAGTGATTTAGCCTAAGGGAAAATTGAGGCCGGGAGATGAAAGGAGAACCCAGCCATGTTAAAAGACTGCGAAAAACCAATACCCCGCCTTCCAAAGTCGTGCACCGAAAAGTGATTGGCGATGCGGCGAAATTTAATAAGTCTTAATTAGTCTCCATGGCAACACTTATGAATAGGTGTCAATCAAAAGGGTTTCCAGCAGAAAAGCACTGAGGCCGATCATAAAACTCATGTGCTGTCCAGTGTGTACTTCTATTGTTTTTTCACTGGTGTGTAAAGATAAGAGAAAGCCTACTTTCCCTTAAGTAATTTACATGCTTTTGCAGCGTATCATCAATTCGGTGCGTTTGAACTCGGCGCGCGGTTTTCAAGGCCAAATCATTTGATTCCCTCTCGAGGTAACCAAAATAATTCTTTACTTCGATCGTAATTTTCATTTATTCTAATGCGCGCGGGAAAGCAGCTTGAATCAGTTAAGGGGAATGTATGCATTCTTTTCTCTCTGCTCATTTTGTTAATCTTGTTTACTTTGTTATTTGAATGTTATAGGGGAATGTGATGCGAGAAGACAATACCGACATCAACTTGAAGGACTACGCTGCTACGGTCAGATATCTTGAACAGCTTCAGGAAAGCAGTATCAAGACTTTCACCGCCGAATTGCAGAGAAGCGGAGCTGAAATTTCAGAACCGGAGTCCCCCGCGCCGTCCAGCATGTATGGGCCTAGTGGAGGGTTTTACGCATCTCGGGCGCCAGGGTCAAAATTTTCAACTCAGGACGTGCGCGATGGAAATTTAGCATCAAGAATAAGAGGTTACAATAATTTCAGTTCATTTAGTCCAGCAGAAATGGGCTCCGGAGTCAGCGGCGAGCAGATGATTTCGTCAGAGAGAGAAGGCCAAATGTTTGATTATCATTATCCGCATCACAATACACACGGTGGAATGTCCACAACAGCTAGTGTTAACTTTGCGAATGGAACCAACGCGCAAAACGGATTTGCGGCCGAAAATTCCACTGCATCGTTCTCTCAAGGCGTTGGAAGAAGCTGTTTGTCCCCGACACTTCAGAATTGTCCGCAGCCGCTTAGCATGAACCCTCTAGCTGGCTTAACAGAGCTGGCCGAGAAGGCTAACTTCGAGTCTGAACTCGCACCGAATGGCGTCGCCGTGTCTCGTTTTAGCTCTCAACCACGCCGCGGTCAAATAAATGGCTCGGCCGTTCAGTACGGTTACCCAGAACCACCGAGAGGCCGAAACTGGTCAAGTTCGACTCCTGAAGGCGCAGTTAGCTTCTTCAATGGACAGCAACAGCCGTTTCAAGCTGATAAATTTTCGCCGCCTGTCTCGACAGGGAGTTCAGTATTTTCAGACTCTGAACTCGAGAGCCCGTGCCAGCCATCCAGAGGGCGGCACTTTTTCCCATACAGTGAGTCAGATTCGGAGCTTTCGCCGACTGAACCGAACCCATTTGATAGATCGAGAGCAGGATATCAGAACTACAACTCGAGATCGTTTGCGAACTATCGGCTTTGGAGCAACCAGGCTGAATCAATTACTCCAAACGTAACGGTGGTTCCCGACCCAAGGAGCAAACTCTCGCAGTTGTTTAAGTCTGGGAGTCGCACTAAATCTGAGGAGATTCTCAAGGAACATTTGCAAACTTTCGGCAAGTTTTTGCCTCCGCAAGGAGAGAAGAAAGAGGAGAAAACGCCTCAGAATGAGAACGAGAAAAGCTGGAGTAGTGAAGAGAGTATTAAGGAGAAGAAGCCCTCAATGGTGCAATCAAGCGAGAAGGAAAGTACACCAAGCGAGGAAAACACGGTTTTTGCTTGCCAGTGGATAAATTGTGAGACTCAGTTTTCCAATCAAGACGACCTTGTACGTCATATTGAAAAGGTTCACATCGATCAGAGAAAGGCGGACGATCTGTATATATGTTATTGGAAGGATTGTAGCAGGCAAAGACGAGCATTCAACGCAAGGTATACTGTTGTTATTTGACAGCTAAGTTTTATTCCTTTGACTTCTTTACGAGAATGAAGTGTATCTGAGTCAACATAAAATTTGTCTTGTATTTCTTCTTTAGATATAAGCTCGTAATACACATGAGAGTCCATTCCGGCGAGAAACCGAACCGATGTACGGTACGTACAACAAGTTATTATGTGTGTTTGTTTTACATTGTTTTAACATTCTATCAAATACATCTCATCAATTATTTTGCACTCTATTTGTGGGATCAACACCAAACTTGCGCCAGACATTGAGTTTTACAAAATTTCTCACCTCGATTCGATTTACCAGAAAAACGATGAAAGGCTCGAGCTTTTGTTTACGCGATTAAAAAAATAAAATAAATCGTGCGAGTAAATTTCAGTTAGCGGTTCAAGTCGCGGTCTTCTTTAAGCTTATGTTGTCACGAGTGGTATTCAAATGCCTCTTTTAGCATAATTTTATCAATATCATGTTTTTATGGCCTCAATCACACGATTTTCTTTGATCAGGCGAACAGCTTTTGTCGCTTTGCGGAAAAAAACGCTGCGAAGCTACTAAGACAGGAAATGAGTAGACAATTTCGTCAGACTGCGGTCGCAAAACCACATCTTTGGTTTCAAAGAAAACCGTTCCCTGTAGCTAGTAGTGACGTTGTACCGTTGAAGGCATTTGGGGACGCATTTGGACCGACTCACGCCAGGGTTTCTATACCATTTGCATAAGAAACAATAAAGGCGTTGTTTGTCTTTCGTTTTGGCCTCTGGGGCTTCTAATTCAAAGGCATATTTGTTATACTTGTGGTTCGGCACAGTCGAAACGAAAAACAAATTTCGCGGACCAGACCTCGTAAATCACGAAAGGGTTTCAAGCCTTTCTAACGCGCGTTCGCCATTTCCTTGAGGTCAAGGCTTGAGACGCACACCTAACAAAGGTTACAGTTCTCGCTAAGGAAAATTTATCGTGCGAATTCCGCGCGAAATTTTGGTGTTTTGAAGGGCTCTGAAAATGTTCCATGTGGTTGTATCAGCAGGGAGGCTAAATATAATTGTTACGCAACCAATCTTTTAACTCTAATATACCCTGCCTTGAGTAAAGCGCTTGATTCAGCACGAGAAAAGAAATTAAGAGAACAAAAACCAATCTAGGTTAACACCTTGATGATTTTGGATTTCTATTCTTTTATTTAATAATTCAACGTGTACTCAAGCCTGTTTTAGAAATTTGTACAGTGAAGATTGGAAAGGGAGGGGTAACGGAACTACAAAGGGAAGCGCTTCTGTTAACTCGCATTCATAAGACAAGCTTTATTCTAAAGAATTTTTTGTTTCTTCTTTCAAATGGGGGTACAGGTTTAATTGGATTTTAGCCAAATTAAAGAAGATATATTTCTGAGAATGGTTGCCTGGTGATGAGTAAGGCTCGCCACACTTGCCAATGCTTTTTACGTTTTCAATTGACCTTGGAAATAAATAGCTTCCCCGCTGTTTGCGTGAGCTGTTGGTCACGGAATATTAAGATCGGATTTTTTTACATATTGCTAAACCACCTGCTTTTTATTTGACAGTATCAAGTAATATATTGCTCTTGTATTCAAATTTCGAACTCTCGAGTAAAGGAGAAAAGCAAACGGAAAAATTCAAATTTGTTCAAGGCAGATGTTCGTAAAAATACGTTTGTAATCGACACGCTTGCTTTAAAATGGGTTCTTTGCAATTAAAATTTTCACTATTATTTTTTTGAACATTTCGCACTAGTGTGCAAATTTTAAGCAATACCTGTGTGTTTTTGTGAGTAGAAAGAAGAACAGTGATTGATAAGTTTCTTTTGTCTGTTTAAATTATGCACCTGCTTCCAAAAATTCAAAAAAAGTCTTCAAATCGTCTTGAATTTTGCTGAATAAAAATAAAACGATTCTTTTTGTTTCAAATTGCATACTTAACACAAACAATTCAGCATCTTATGAGTTTAGTCACGGTATTTGTGAAAAAAAACTATGTTCTGCCAAATTTTCTTTCAGTTCTTGAAGCTAAAAACAATATTTAACTAGCATCATTTTAATTGCTTTTTACTCAATTCTGAAGTTCTTGTAGGCTAAAAACAATATTTAACCAACATCGTTTTAATTGCTTTTTGCTTGATTCTTAGAGCTTTCTTGCATCTATTAGTTTCAACCCTAAATAAATGAAAGCAAATAAAACATGACAGTGTTCAATTGTGTTCCTAAATACAAATTAATTTTCTTGGATATTATATTAAACCCATTTACCTCAGACAACCAGGGGTCTGTTTAATTTCAAATTTAAACATCACAACCTAAACAAACTTCTCATCCTTTGTCTTTCAAGCCATTTCAAGCAAACTGACATTGATAAATTTGATTGCAGCAATTACCGACCTCAGGTTCTTTACATAATTTTTCTGACAATGCCTTTCCCACTGACTGGCATACAAAAGACTTGCAGCAGTATACAGATGCCAAGGTATTTTTTGATCTCAGAAACCGTTTCTGGTACACCAGTTTACACCTTGGCAAGTCCAAATTTAAAAAAAATGATGTGCTACATTTATATAAAAGTGTAGAATACAATGGTTTTTTTTTTAATTTTAAGCTATAAGTTCATCATGTAGAGAACAAATTGCTGAAATAATTCGCTGTTTATTGTTAGTGGCAAAAACTAAAACATTGTCTTGCAGTAAAATTTTAACTGCTTGCTGCAGGTTGCAATAGTGATTAAGTGTGTTTGCTCTGTGGATTAAAAGCGTATGGTAAATTTGTCTAATAAAAGGTAACAAAGAAGAAAAGAGAACTTCGGCTTTTTCAGTCTCTCTTATATTGCGGAATGGATATGGAAAATTTGCTTTTGCTTCTTGTTTTCTTATCTCCAGCTGGTAGAAACTAAGTGCTTTTATTCTTGTGTGCTAAATGTATATGACTTTGAATATTAGCAGCTGCAAGAATCTGGTGCTAAATTTCAAAAACTTGTTTTTCAAATATAATTCCTTTATTTGCAATAGTGCCCAGTATTAAAGAAAAAGAATGTAATCTTTATTGTGCAAAAAAGACAAGGAGTAACACCAGAAAATAATGCCGGATAGCTTTTATAATTTGAATGTTTTGAATGGATTTTGTCCAAAGACTCGGAAGTCAGATGCACCTTCTATAGCAGCATCACACGAAAACACAGAATTCAGTAGTATGTATTTGTATGGTCAGACTGAACGATTTCATCCACAGCCTCAAATGTCAGAACTATCTCGTAGAGTTTAACAAAGTTTAACAAACTACACCACAGGAAAGCACTGCTCAGTAGCTTTCATTTGAATGGTCACACTTTAGGATTTTATCCACAGACTCAAAAGTTAGAACCGCCTTGTACGGCATAACAAAAAGTACCACAGGAAAGTACTGCTCAGTAGCTTTCATTTGAATGGTCACACTTTAGGATTTTATCCACAGACTCAAAAGTTAGAACCACCTTGTTTAGCATAATAAAAAGTACCACAGGAAAGTACTGCTCAGCACCTTTCATTTGAATGGTCACACTTTAGGATTTCATCCACAGACTCAAAAGTTAGAACCACCTTGTACATTGTAATAAACAGCACCACAGGAAAGTACTGCTCAGTAGCTTTCATTTGAATGGTCACACTTTATGGTTTCATCCACAGACTGTAAAGTCAGAGCAATATTTTATGATTCAAGGTCTGAAAGTGGGAGTGAAAAATGAAACAATCATGCAGACTTTCAAAGCTTGAATAAACAGTCTGGTTTTGTTGAAATCAAGTTTCAATAAACACCCTCCAGATGTATAATCTGAGGTCACTAATTGTTTCAAATCCAGTATCTTGTTTCTCTACTAAACCATAACACTCCGAGAGAATGATCAGTAATCTGGGTGAAAGTGAACCAAATGAAATAAAATGACTTCACTCTTGCTGACTTGTTTAGTTTTAGTTTGGAGGCGGTTGAACCTTAGAAGTCCATTTCCTTTGTAGTTGAGAGGTATATGTTGTTGACATCATAAGAATAGTAAAAAGAATAGTAATTTTGGTGCTGACATCCAAGAAATGTTTTTCTTGAAGCTAAGGCATGTACAAGTGTTGTTTAAAAAAAATGTTGTAATATTTCCTGTTGACTGTAAACCTCAAGAGGTACATAAGAACAATACAGCTATGAGCTCGACTAAACAGCGAAGTATTTTGTCTTCTTGGCCTATTTTTAACTTGTTTGTTCTTTAAAGTTTTTGCAATACTGGCAAAGAACCAGTGTCTGAGACGTTTCTGTAGAAACCTGAGCACTTCGTGCAGCATAATCAGTCTGAAGAAGGTTTCAACAACAATGGGTCAGAAAAACATGTTTTTCTGTTACATTTTATCCAAAATGAAAGCAGGAAAAAGCACTTAACATCACAAGTGACTGGGAGACAAGTCGTACTGTAGACTGATCTTAAGGATTTAGGGATTCAGGATTTAGAGTTAAGGATAGGGTAACAGTTTGTCTATAGTCTAAACCAGGCACAATTTCTCACACTTCTTAAGTTTGATGTTTTTGTTTCTTCCTTTGGATATAGAAAGACAAACCTCTCTTATTTTCCATTGTTGTCCCAGAAAGTTCTTGAACTTAATGTGTTCATTATCTTGGTCTTAAATGATTGGTTTTATTATTATTATTGGTTTTATTATTGGTTTTAGAGATCATTTGAATCTTTCTCTTGTCCATTTTTGTTTTGATCACTGTCTGTGTTTGAAAGCTATAACATGCAACTTCTCACTGCTGAATTCTCCATCACTGGCACTCCCAAAAGGGCGTGTCTATATGATGCGGTGGAACCCCGATACAACAAACCCTTATATAACGAACACACCAGTATTACAAACAATATTTTTCAGCCCATTAATAGTAAAATATATGGGAAAAGAACCCAATCTAACAAGCCCCCATTAAAACAAACACATTTTTCCAGTCCCCTTTCAGGATTCCACTGTACCAGTGGTTTCACTTTGTGGCTTGAGCTCAGTATACATTTATACGATACCTGTCTAAAAGTTCCCATCAGTACAAGTCTTACAGGTGTGACATTGAATCAAGATTCCTATTTCAGCAATAAGACGATGAGACTGTTTGTTCATTGCCCTCTTAGTTTTCACCCTTTTGTCAGTCTTGAATAAAACTCACACCACCATGCATGTAAATGCACTATTTAATAAAGTTTTCATCTTGTGCCAGAATGAAGTTGTACAGGTGTCATGTTGACACCCCGAAATGGGCACCTCTCCAACACAGACGTCACTCTCTCTAAAATGGATATTGTTAGCACAAGTCAGAACCAATTTTCACCTTGTCTGGTTCAGATTTTGAGTATACTGTATTATTACAAAGACATAGAAAAAGATCTAAACCGTTTTTAATTCTCCTTTCAGTTCCCAGGATGTAATAAAGCATTTTCAAGGCTAGAAAATCTGAAAATCCACATGCGGTCACACACTGGTGAAAAGCCTTATCTCTGTCAACATTTAGGATGTCCCAAAGCGTTCTCAAACTCATCTGACAGAGCCAAGCACCAGAGAACACATCAAGACACTGTAAGTAGTGCACATTTTGACGCGACCTGTAAAAGGTTTAACCCTTTAAGCCCTGATATAAAAATGCATATTCTCCTCACTGTTCTCCATACATTTCTTCAAGAATTAGTAAGGAGAATTTGTCTAAATATCAAGACATCTCACCCTTGGTGATCACTTCCTTTATTCTCATCACTTGAGTGTTTGAACAAGTAGTGACAATGTAAAGAGAAAATTCATTTTCGTAACTCTTAGGGAAGGGTTAAATAATAGAAAGTCATCAGAACCATCCATCATTCTAGAAGATAGCACAAGTTTCGGCCAGAACGTCATGCTAGCCCACATATAGGGCAAGAACGTCATGCTAGCCCACATATAAGGCACTAATAACATTACAATCCTATATGAATATATACACCAACTGATTAACGCACCTACCCCCACTGCCACACACTTTCCTTCACTTGTACTCACTTTCCTTCATTTGTACTCACTTTCCTTCATTTGTACTCACTTCCCTTCACTTGTACTCACTTACTTTCACATTAGTGCCTTATACAATGTGGGCTAGCATGACGTTCTTGCCCAAGTTTCTGATGGCTTGATAGCTCAGTGAGTGCAACTGCTTTAGTTCCAATACACAACTGAGCATCACATCAAGTAATCATTCACTGTTTAAGAACCAAGTGCAATTCTGGAAGCTGAGCAAGTGATTTAAAAATTGACCGAGCACAAAGAACAAATTTCAAAATTTCACAAAATTATAATATCACTACTAAATCAAGAACAATTTTTTGTTATATTCACTGAATGTTGTTTGTGACTAGTGTTGACCTGTTGGCCATGTAATGTAAAAGACATCCTATTTAACATTTTATAAATCCTTAACAATCATGTGGGAAAACTTGTAAGCTTACAAGAGGAATCCAACTCAAAAGATTTTTTGTTGTTTGTAGAAACCTTATGCCTGTCAAGTTCCTGGCTGTCCAAAAAGATACACTGACCCGAGCTCACTAAGAAAACACTTTAAACAGCATGCAAATGGCAAGATGCCTCAACAGAATTCAAGTGCAAAGGTAAATTCTTGTAAGCCGATGTGCCTAAGTTTTAAAACCTTTGTTTTCTCTCATTTGCCTGTTGTACTCATTTATGTGGTGGGCACGGTGGTACAGTGGTTAGTGCGTGGGAATTCAGATCTGAAGGTCGGTGGTTCGAGGTTCCCTGCCATTGTGTTGTTTCCTTAGACAAGAGAATTTACCCCACATTGTCTCTCTTCACCCAGGTTTATAAATGGGTACATACTGCTGGGGGTAGCCCTATGATGGACTAGCATCCCATTCAGGGGGGAATAGCAATACTGTCAGTTGCTTCATGCCACAGAAACAGGGATAAGCTCCAGCTGTGTGGGCCTTCTTGGCTCGTGCGCGACTTTACCTACCTCACTTGTGTATGTGAGGTGTGGTTTTCTAGTGGTTGGCATGTCATACTTGCGATCTGAATATCAGTGGTTTGAGTGTGGCCTCCACATCGTGTCATGTTATTTCCTTAGGAGTCTTTTTTCCACAACATCTGTCTCTACTCAGACCTTGCATAAATACTTAGATCCCTATAAACCATTACTGAAACAAGGAAAATGTTTGGGGTGACCCCGTGTTAGATTAGCATCCCACATCCCCCCATGGGAGGGGGGGGGGCAAAGTAAAAATGGAAAACAGACTGTTAAGATCCACCCTTGTGGACTGTCTTTGGCCCTAGTGTGACAACCTATGCAGGTAAAATTTTAGGGCAGCTCAATGGCAAGTGCAATGCTGTTATTGCGATCTCCCCTACTGTGCACTCTTCAAGAGGAATTTAATGCCCAAAACTTTTTGTCAATATGAATACTTTCACGTTTTTCTGATGACTCCAAGGTCAGAATCTTTGACTGAATATCCGTTATACCCTTGGCGTTTGTTCCTGTTTCTCTTGTTATCTACTTAAAGAAAAAAGTGTTGCTATTTAAGTTTGCACTGTTTCTTCTCAAAAAGACAAACAGGGTTGAATTTCTCAAAAATATTTTGACTTCTGGCAGTGAATTAAGATATTTGTTTTCCTCTTCTAGTCAAAACAGAAACCCAGAGGAAACAGATCCTCGAAGAGAGACCTCCTGTGTGCTGGAGTGACAAGACCTTTGTCAGACTACAGTTTCATGGACGAATATCAAGCACGAAAGCATCAAAAGACACTGGATACTCTGCGCCAGACAACAGAGAAAAAACTCGCTCTTGAAAACAGCTTCCCACAAGCACATCCTGATGGCCAGAGAGCATGGTATGGTTCGGAGAACCTGTACGGACCATACAACCCACCGCCACCATTGCAACCCGTCGCAAGAGCAAGCACACCAACACTCGAGGAGGAGCAAGGATGCTTTCGCTATACGCAAGTGTTAAGCACAATGGAAATCCCAACATTTGAGGAGACATTAAAACCTCTAGCAAGTGGGTACACAGCATAGCTATCATGGTTTTGGTCAAGAGAGACAATGAACTTTATACAAGGCACAAATGTTGCGAGACAATCTTCATTTTGAAAATTAACTTTGGTGACACAATATCTCTAAAGAATGTTTTATATAGGAGAAAGTACGTCAAAGTCGACAAATAGAAAAGTAGAAAGCTACCAAATAACTTGGAAGGTGCATTGTAGAATTCCATTAACAGTTGACTTGACAGACCCACCACCAACTCCAAGTGTTATTTCTCCCACAAGAATTAAAGTTTTGTAAGGCACAATCTGGGCAGAAACCATGCCTGCCCAATTTTGTTAAAGATCAATAACTTGTCTTGCAAGCTCAAAGGGGACAAAAGAATAATTATTAATGTAAGGGGTTAGCAAAAGAAAACATTTTAGTAGATTTTTAAAATTGTGTATACATTCAGTAGGCATGAACACATTGTTCAGCCCTTTTGGTCAAGTCAGAACTACTGTCCAGATGAAGTCAAAAGAAGTGAATTCAAATTATTTTTGCAATGGTGCTACTGCTTTAAATTAAAAACAAATGTAAAAGTAATAAGAAGTTTATTGCAAGATGCGATGAAAGTTCTATTTTGATGAATGCAATTTTGAGTGGTAAGAGGTTGGCCATCAACATAAGTTAATCAGTAATTAATTATTTAATTCTTTGCTCCATTAGATATATGCTAGTTTGGGTTATTGCCCTCACATCAAATTACAGACAAATTAACGTCAATCTTTACTGTTAAAAACTGTGTTAAATGAGCTTTCATTTTTACTTTTGTCTCAGTGAAACAACTGGAACCAATGCCTTTGAATGCTTATGGTAGTTTGCTATTGGGAGCTCTTTCACCAAGAACCCTTTAGTTTTGCAGCTGCAGTTTTATCTTAGAAAAGGCTAATAAAATCTGAAAAAAAGTCTGACAGTCTTGTGAAGCAGATTTTGGCAACAAATATTTACCCTTATTCATTTCCAATTTGATGTGAGATGTTAGCAATGTCTTTGGGGAACTTTGTACAAATTAATCGTTGTAGTATGTAAAAAGAATTAGTAATTTATTGTTATAATGCATCTGAAATAGTTTCAATGATACAGCTATCAATGAAAGAACATTGCAAGAGTTTTGACCATACTTGCTATGACATATTATGTAAATTTCTATACTGAATATGCATACATTATTAATATTATATTTATGTTTAATTCATTCCTTTGTGTTAATCAAAGTATTTTGCACACAACAGTTTCATTCAGGCAAACGTCTGTACTATCAGTGATTTTTGCATTTCACTCCACCAAATCAATCCATCCCTTTTAATAATAATTATTAATTACTAACAATAATTAATCTTAGCAAATGCAACTCAAGGTTCCAATGCTTTTTGCAATAATTTTAAAAAAGTTGTAGAAATAAGAATTAATCATAGATAAGTGTATAATATAATAATTGTCTAGCGTACATGCTCATATAGTAATATAATCTTGTGAACTATCATTAACAACAGCATGTGTGTATAATTTCATATTTTTTGTAACTTTTTGACTAGCTCTCCTGGAGCAACGATGCCCAAAATTTATCATCACCATCACCATTTCGTTTTATCCTTCCTTCTGTAGGGAAATAAGTGAAACAAACATGCCATCATTTTAATGTACATATTACTTACAACAAAGCATGACAACGTCATTATCACTCATTTTGTCCTTATCATCAGCAAATGTATTTTGTCCCTGCATGTTTATGTATCATAAGTACATGTATTATAACCACTGATATATTGCCATAATTTTGTAACATTTTGCTCGAGTTTAGTCCATATATGTGCATTTTGCTATAATTCTAGTTTTGTTATACTTACGGGATCCATGTAAGAATCCATGCGCATTGCTGATAGAATGGTTATCTTTTTAATAAAACAAAATTTTGTTACTGATTATTAGTGTCGTATTATCATGTGTTTTCTTAATGTTATGAAAATAATAATCCTTTTGCCCCTACCACCAATGCCCTCAGTTTATTTTCAGATTAAAACATTAATGTTACCCACTGTCATTATAAATGACTAGAGCACGGAGGAATACCATGGGCTCAATTCCAATAAGGGACTCAGATTTTTTTCTTTGTTCCATGCTCATGACATGCTAAACACATCTTCCACATTTCATGGCCAAGCTAAAACAATTCTCTACCCCTTCCCTCTCTTTCTTTCATTTTTCTTGGGATGGCAGAAGTACAGCTGTAACTATAAATGCAGGCCACCAGGGACGGGGCGGGGAGTGCCCTCCTGGGCGAAGAGCAGATCAGGTGGTCCCTGGACTGAATGGTCGAGATTTGTCTCCAGTGGGTGAGGCCCATATCCCATAATTTTTATAGTCACAGGTGACTAAGAAAACCGGGACAGGGGTACCCACCCTGGGGGGGGGGGGGATGACATATCAGGTGACACCAGGGTAGCTAACCTGGACTGAACGGGCCAGATTTGTCTCCAGTGGATGAAAAGAACCAGGAGAGGGGTCCCCTACCTTGGGGGAATACAGATCAGGTGGAGCCAGGGTAGCAACTCTGGGCTGAATTGCGGAGCTGGATAGCAGAGCTGAAGTGCGGAGCTGTCTCCAGAGGGTTAAGAGGTCCATATTCCATGAACACAGGGAACTAAGAGAACCAGGAGGGGTGCCCTACCTTGGGGGAGAACATATCAGGTGGTATCAGGGATAGCCACCATAGACTGAATGGACTGTCTCCATGATGGGTGAGGCCTATATCCCATGTAGTCACATGTAGTCACAGGGAATGGTCCAGACCTGTCTCCAGAGGGTGAGGTCCATATCCCATAGTCACCGGGCACTAAGAGAACTAGGAGGGGGTACCCTACCTGGGGGTGGGGGAGAACGTATATAGATCAGGTGAAAACGGGGGTAGCCATCCTAGACTGAATGGTCCTGACCTGTCTTTTCCTGGGTGAGGCCCACATCCCGTGGTCACAGGGGACTCCAGGAACCAGGAGAGGGGTGCTCTACCTGGGCAGGGAGTACACATAGAGTTTAGCTAGGTGGAACCTCGTGTAGTCACCCTGGGCTGAATGACCTGGACCTGTCTCCATCTGGGGGAGGCCCACATCCCATAGTCATAGGGTACCAAAGCCTTGGAGGAATAAACAGGCAAATGCCGTGTAAGATTAGGGAGCTTAAGCAACCACGACGGCAACGCCAAGGAAACATCACTTAAGAAATGACTTCCAAATATTACAAACTTCTTCGCCATACTTTCAACTTGTTCAATCTGTCTAATGTAGCTGAACAATCCAGGAGCTGACTCTGTAAGG
>Ga0126336_10000103_pt1 | contig 22904 bp, 14 predicted proteins | sample SidCmetagenome_FD_92530 | JGI IMG/M metagenome (GOLD analysis project Ga0126336, IMG submission 92530) | Coral microbial communities from El Islote,Puerto Morelos, Mexico - Siderastrea C C metagenome | ecosystem: Host-associated > Invertebrates > Cnidaria > Coral | place: El Islote,Puerto... | reverse complement strand
GGTATTTTCGGGACAGGAGAAAACAAGCCCTAAAAAATTCGCGAGGACTAAACTTCCCCTAGAACGACCGAACACATAAAACTTTTAGAGCGCTGCGAATAATTCAGTTATATTGCTTTAAAAGCACTCCAAACTGCCCAAAACAGCATTTCAGAGCATTTCGGAGAAAACCGTCGTTGGGTGCCCCTGAAATACAGCGTATGGAACGAGAAGAAAACCGTTCAAATTGGATTCACAAAGGTTACATTGGGCAAATCTATTGATCAAAATGACGAGGTTATGTATTTTACAAGGTAACTGATGTACGAAGGATAATTCTTGCGTACAAATGTAACTCCTCTGGACCCTGTGAAATGATCTATTAATATATGATTTTCACTGAAGTCAAAGAATCAAAACTTTTGTACTTCAAGATAGAGTGATGATGTCAAAAAAGAGCGCCACTTTTCTCATAAGAGTCAGCACAACAGCTGAAACAGGAATAATTGCCAAATTTGGCCGTGGTTACTTTCTACAAAATAATTTTGTTTCACTTTTAAGGTTTGGAAAGTCACAGTACGAGGCAATGACATCCTTAGCTCAAGGCGTCTCCCAGCTTTTACATCATTTGCTCTCAGCACATGGGCTAGCCATCCATAAAAGAAGTCTAGTGCTCTCTGGTATTTTTCAACTTCTGGGTAAAAGCCTCCTGTTTGCCAAACGCAGCTCTTTCGTAGATGAGTCTGTTTCACAGCCTTCCGAAGAGATCCGAAGTAAGGTCGAAAAGTGCAATGGAATATTTGAAAAAGCATTTCTTACTTTACGTGGTTCTTTGGAGGAAACGTTTAGTGGAGACTTGTTCTATAAGTCAGAGAGTTGGCGACAAGAAGAATTTCAGGTACACAAAAAATGCAATATGTCCCCTACTTTAATAGGTTCTTCAATCAGTCAGTCATTTAGACAGCCAATCAGTCATTCATTCACTCAGTCAGTCAGTCAGTCAGTTAGTCAGGTGGTCGGTCGGTCGGTCAGTCGGTCAGTAAGTCAGTCAGTCAGTCAGTCAGACAGTCAGTTAGTTGGTCGCTGGGTAAGTCGGTCAGTCGGTCGGTCGGTCGGTCGGTCAGTCAGACAGTCATTCAGACGTCAGTCAGAATTATTCACCAAGAGAGCCAGTTAGAACTAGTCGTCACCTATAACTGTAGACCGGGATCAGTTATAGTTAGTGACGCGAGTAAGAAACATTTTGAACTATTTCCAACCTGAAAAGTAAAAGTCGTTTACTCGACAGACAATTAAAGTACTCAGTTATGTATATCCGGAATAACACCAGTTTTACAAACTAAACTCCTTCTTCGAAGATTGAAGTAAGGTAAACACAAGCAAACAAACAAACACCTAGTTCTACTTAGTAATACTTTTTTCACAAAGGTGTGGTCAAACTTGCTATCTGTAAACGTTGTCGACGACGAACTGCAACCGTTTTGGGACAGTGAACTAAGAGAGACCCTGAAAAGACGTATTTACCAGGTAAGAAGTAAAGATGCCTATGTTTAGAAGAATATCGCCATGCTTACGTACGAATTGTCCACCCCTTTTCAATATTAAAGATAATAATAATCGACTTTTGAATTCCTTTTTTTATATAATCAGATAGACCAAACGCACGTCATGGAGTTGTTTTGCAAACTTGATTTCCGCACCTGCCACCATGAAATTGGCGAATTCTTCATGTCTGCTGCTTTTGAAGCTGTAGAAAATCTCGTTGAGGTATGTGCTTACAACCATTTTTGATCCTATAGACATCGAGCATGATTTAATTGCGGTTTTTAAAAAGTTCGCGACGTTTTTTAATTTGTAAAACATGTTTCGGTGTGACTCACATCTTCGTCAGTTACAAAGAATATTTGAAAAACTGTTTGAACTTATAATAACCTACAGAAGCATGCATAATTAACTAAGATTCCATACAGAAGTTAACAGAAAAGAAAAAAACGTAAATAGTAACAATGCCTAAAGCGTAAGTGTTAAATTGATGTGATTGACTTGTTGACACCAACTGGACATCAACTGGCATGGGAAAAACCTAATGATCCTTACTTTGAACGACTTCACTTTTAACGACCAGCACTTTTTACACCTTCATGGCACAGCTATGGGTACGCGCATATTCAAATTTTCTGTTTCGTCTCTGTCTTCGTAACTGCCGTAAGGGTCAGTCTTTCCTTGCATTATTTTACTGAAGAAATATTCACTGGTGTGCCTATTATAGTGTCTCTTTTAATACTGATGAAACATTTATTTCAAGGTATTCGACAACAAAAGCTTAATTTCCTGATTGAACCGATAGCACTTTTACTAGTTCAGGTTATTATGCAGGTTTCAACTCAGGGAAATGTTTTCATTCGGAAATAAAATGTTTGAACCTGTAGAATTATTGAATGTACAAGGGAGGAAAAATTTACATCAGAGTATAGAAGTCCACGTGTCAGTTTTGTAATTTTTCACGCGCGTTCTTTGTTATAGCCATACAGGCTAGGATGCAAATTTGTACCTGTTTTGAGTATAGTTAAGTTTTTACTAGCACTAGGTTGAAGTTTCTCGTACCGAATACGAATTCTGTGTTTTTTATGAGAGTTGGACTCTTGTCAGGTATCTTGTCTCACACGTCAATGTCGTCTCCCGTGTCGACAGACATAGGAGGTGTGCACCCTACCGAAGGTGATTGACAATTGAGCCCTCAGTGGCTAAGCCTTGGCCAGTTCAAGGCCCTTCCTCTTAAATACTACAAAGGAAAAAATAGTTGTTTAAAAAAGCATAATGCTCTACTACGAGGCCAAGCAGTCAAATTGCGGTCCTTAAACACTCAACATAGTTACGATCGATCCCAAACTTACCCTTTAAAATGTAAAAATAGGGAAAGTCACTTATAGTGTACATGTTCATAGTGTGCTGATTCTTGATCAACCAGAGTCCAGAGATAAACTTGCGAATCACTTACAAGACCTAAACCAACGTGCGATTCTGGAGGGTACTGAAAAAAGTAATATTGATTACGTAATATTGATTACACAGCATGAAATCTTACGGCATCCGTAACGACTACGCAAGGAAAGGGTATTGACCCTGTTAACACATCTTTACAGAATTCTTTACATTTCCGTTTAGATGGTCTTTACTCATTAGAAAGGATCAAGTAAAGATATCTTAGAGACACTATAAACGCTCTCTTTACGGATATTGCAAAAAGTTGTAAAGGCTTCATTTACGATAATTTACGACTTCCGTAAGGTCACTTGAATGGAAATGTTTACTCATTCTCTAAGCACGTCCTTACGGATATCGTGAAAAACGTACAGACACTGAAATACATTTACGATTTCCGCAAAGGTGGTGGACATTTTCAAACAGTATTCACGGATCAAAAGGCTCGTGAAGGCTACATAGACCGAAAAGAGCGTTAAACAGCCGTAAAGTGTGCCAGCAAAGCCATACAAAATACAGCGGGAAAATCGTCAATGAACATGGAGACGTAAAAATTTCGTTTATTTCTCTCAAGTGATAACCTGTATTTACACCCATCGAAATTTTGGTACTTTACGTGTCTTTTCTTGTCCTTTACGTGGCCTTTACGCGGAGCCGATACGTAAAGAAAAGGCCTTAAATTTACTTTTCTTAACGCATGAAAGAAACCTTGAGTTCGTAAGTCCACGATTTCATGCTCTGAATTAGCAATTTCTCTTGTAATGTCCCTGGATTAGGCACATCGATACACCAAGCTTTCGTATATTTGCCCAGTGTGTTATTGTTTGAAGACAGAAATTGAAGTTGGATTTTCCCGTACCTTTTATTCTTTCCTTATTTTCTTCCGATACACAAACGTAAACTTTAGCGCAGTGATCAAGTGGTTTAACCGAGCTGAACTTTCAACCTAAAGCTGTAGGATAGCTCGGAATTTGTACTTCCGACTCTTCGCGTTGCATGTTCAGGGTTTTCAATAATGGCCGGCAGCCGGCGAAACTCACCGGGTATTTCACATGAACTCGCCGTCTATTTGATTGAGAAATTACCTCAAATTTATACGACTAACATGAGAAACATCCGCTACAAAACACAAGCATTGGATCGGCCAAGATTTAGTCATGAAAAACAAAAGAATCTTGCCTGAATTCTGAGTAACTTCAGCGGCGATTTGTGTTTCCTGTTCTGTTTAAATACCCTAATTCTTGCTCCAGAATGCAGGAAATGCATTCTAAGAGGCCTAAATTTTCAAAATTTTCCGGGGGAGCATACCCCTGGACCCCCCCTACAATCTCGTGCCTTCAGAGCGAGTAGTTAATTCTCCGCCAACTCCTAAAATTTTGCCACCTACTCAGATTCCTATTCAAAACTCTGCATGTTGTCTTTAGCAAAGAGGCATTAATTAACATTGTCGGTCTCCGTCCATTGGTACGGTGAAACAAAGTACTTGCTGTGGACTAGCACCCCAGCTCCCGGAGCAGTAGCCATCCTCTGATTTGGCTCCATTTCTGTGTAAAGACCAGTGATTTAAAGCGGCGGCCTGACTTGCCACTTGCTTGTATAAAAATCATCCCGCCCTTTGGATTAAGCATTAATTAAAAGTGGTATTCTATTTCCTCTAGCTTTAATCAATTGAATGATGAAAATGAAACATTTTACGAATTTTTCAGGTGGAGATAAAGGAAGAACACATGGCATCTTTAAGTTCAAGGCTAGATTCATCCAATCACTGGCAGTCCTTTGGTGTTGGCAAACTATTTTCTCTCTTGTTGATGCGTTGTTGGCCTCAAGGAAGTGACGGTAAAGAGCCTTCCAAGAACGAAACGTTGCTGCACATTCTTTCCTGGAAGCCAATGGCTCAATACTTCAAATACTTTGGTACGTTAGTGGATAACACTTTTCCAATGTAGAGTAAAATTAGCTGTAACTTTTCAATAAAATGCAAACTTTGAAGCTAAAAGTCGTTCAAACAGGGTCTTCCATTTTATAATGACCTTAGTCATAGTTTTATAGTTAAAAGTACAAGCAGCAGACAAGAAGCAAATAAAGTAGCCTGCATAGCAAGCGTTTCTATAGTCCTCTCCGCACGTTTGACGAATTTTTCGTTAGTCGGCCGCGCAAAAAAATTGGAGCAAAGGCAAACAAGTAGGAAAAGGGAATACCGTAAAGCGAAAAATGCTTCCAACGTACGGAAAAGACTACAGAAACGCTTGCTATGCAGGATAGAAAAAAAACACACAAAAAAAAACATGAATCGAAATCCACCAAGCAGAAAATGACACGATAAATCTATTGAACGAAATATGTTTGTTTAGTTAATACGAATTCTGCTCATTATGCAATAAGTTGAAGTTTGCGTGATGTTGTTGAAAGGACAAATACTTTATTTTAAACGGCATTCGGCAAACCACAGGTCGACGTTTGCCGTTTGCCGTAATCCTGAAACTCTCTTTTGTCTGATAGCCTGAAATCATCGGCTATTTTAGAATTAGCATAACGTAAAAAACAGTATTAGAAAAATGTCCGTTTTTTCTAAAAATTCTCTCTATAGGCTCCCATGGCCAGCAAAGAGCCACTCTCTCTGAAGACGGCTTAAATCTCCTTGTGTCCGCGTCCTCACTTCTGGAACATGTAGGGCTGCATCTGAGGAATGCCGAAATTGACGTCAATACACTGAGAATACTTCAGAAAAACCGAGGCAGTTTCTTGAACTTGTGTTCATTCCTCTCTGATGCTGATGGGATTAAAGAGTCCACTGAGAAAACTGAAGCAAGCAAAATGAGTGGAGTTGATAAGAACCAGCAACATACAACTTCCGCAAAGTTATTTCTCGACATGCGTATTGATGAGCTGGACGCTTTTGAGCAGGAGAGAGATGCAGTTCGCTCTTTCGTGGACATGTGTTCTATCGAGAGGGCGGGTAAGATGAGATAGGATCCTTTATTTATACACGATAAGAGTTATATAATGCTTGTGGTGGCATGTGGGGTCGTGGGTGAGTCAAGAAAACATCTCTCTGCTGAAACAGTTATTCACTGCAGACTCGCAAGACCATGCATGATTCTGTACCTTTAGTTATCCCAGCACACGTTGCATAAAACACCCAATCTAAAGTTGAAGTTTTGTGCAAGAAGGCCCTTTATACTAGAGATTTTTCCTTGCTTGCTTCCGTGAAACGCTGAGCTGAAGGCCAACAACACTTGCTCGAAGTAGTTCGTTTTTAATTGGAGACAAAAAAGATGTATAGACCATTGCAATGCGCACGCTGTATGGAGCGTGTGTAGCGTGCGATGCGAAAGAGATCAGTTCAGGCATCGCGCGCGAAATATGTGCCTGCAAAACAAGCGACTTGTGTCACCTGCAGGAAATCAAATCCGGCCAAAAAGTAGACGTCTCTCGGTTATCTCGGGAGCGCTGTGGAAAAAGTTTGAAGTCACCTCGCTTGGTGGTCATTTTTTTTCTTGTAAGCTATAAAGAGAGGAGTAAAAACTTCGAAATCGGCCGTTTGCATAGAGTATTCCATTGTGCATCTCCCTGGTGGAATTCTTAGAAAGCTCTTTCAAGATCTTTGAAGATCTCAGTTGAGGGGGAACCTTGAGGATCTCCACCTATAAACCTCAAGGATCTTGCTTGACCTTGCAAAGATATCATTGAGGTCCCTGCATTGCAACGATACCCAAGGACCCTGCAGCGATCCTTGAAGATCCTACAAAGAATATCAAGAATCCTTGTACAGGATCGTAAAAGATTTTACAGGCTCCTTAGTAGGATCCTAACAAACATGATAAGGATGATTGCCGTTAAGGATCCCGGATAGGATCCTATGTAACCTTACAGGATTCTAGAAAATCCTGTAGGATGCTTATAGGATTTTCACCAGGACTTCCTTGTGTTTTCGAATTAAAAATGGTATCGAGGAGAGCTGCTGCAAAAATTCTAGACTGAGAGATTAGAGGTTAGATGAAGTGAAGCATTCTGTTTCTCTTAATGTATTTGAAAGTAAAATAAGAAAAAATACTGCTAGTACAGTGATATCTTTAAGCATTTATATTGCCGTCATTTAAATGTTATATACAGTTGCCTGTTTAATTTAATTATTCTTTATTTAGTTAGTAAGTACTATAGGGAACTGTCTGCGTCTTTTTGATATTCTCAGTTTCTGATAATTACAAAATTATTTGTTTTCATTTACATGTAATTACCGCACCTGATACAAAATACGTAAAATACATAGAGAATAATACATGGGCGCGCGGAGGTGTAGAATTCTTCTTCGAGTGTTCAACGTGATATCCCAGGAGTGAGCGTAGCGAACGAGTGAGATATCGAATGGAACACGAAAGAAACAAAACAAAACAAAACAAACAAACAAACAAAAACGCTTTTGTAGTGAGACTTTGTGATTTGGTAGAATGTTGGAATGAAACGAAAATCATTCTGTTCAGTTTATGACAGCTTTTTGGCTAAAGTTTTAAGCTTACTCGTTCCAATTTTTTCAAAAGTATTCTTAAGCGTGTTGACAAAATTTAAGCGAAACTGCAAAAACGTACCTTCAAAAGGCTATTAAGCTAAAACAGATTAAAGGCAGATAATAAAAATAACACCAAGAACGACGGCTTATAAAGAGCCCTTCTTCGAAACGCTATTGATTAAAGTAATAAAAATAGACTGGACATTTTTGTGCGCCTTTTTCGAATTTTTTAAGAATGAAAGTTTATTGCCTTAAGAACGACTTCCAGTAAAAATCAAGCAAAATCTCAATTTCGCGGCAGTAGTTGAAAAATAGATTTCTTTCGTATTTTGCACATAATTAGGTATTGGTAAACTAGAAACCTGATGTGGTTCGTTTTCCTCTAGAAGTTAGGTTCCAAATCAGTTCCTACATGATCATCAAAACCTACCTTTTAGTCTGGAATTGTTTGTGTTCAGTAGATTTCGCTACTGCTGTTTCACAACTGTCTAGTTAATGAAAAAGACTTGTTCTCTCGATAAAAAAGTGCCTATCTTTTTCTCTGCGCTTAAGTTTACCAGCGCGATGCAAGTTTATATTTCTGATTTTCAAGATTAATTTCCTGTGATTTTGACCTCTCGAACCCGAGAATCGGGGTTGCCCTCGGTGTAAAAACCTCCCAACTGACGTCATAGCATCTATTGTTCAACCCACAGTGAATCGCTGGACTGGATAATCGAACATTACTAGATTAGTGGATCGTTAGATCAGTGGATCGCTAGATCGATGGATCAGTGGATCAGTAGATCGATGGATCAGTAGATCGTTAGATCAGTAGATCGATGGATCAGTGGATCAGTAGATCGATGGATCAGTGGATCGGTAGGTCGATGGATCAGTGGATTGGTAGGTCGATGGATCTGTGGATCAGTAGGTCGATGGATCAGTGGATCAGTAGTTCGATGGATCTGTGGATCAGTAGATCGATGGATCAGTGGATCAGTAGATCGATGGATCAGTGGATCAGTAGGTCGATGGATCAGTGGATCAGTGGATCAGTAGATCGATAGATCAGTGGATCAGTAGATCGATGGATCACTAGATCAGTGGCAGATATAAAAGGGGGTGGGAAGGCCTGCACGACTCCTACTTGTCGTCATGCAAGCCGCGCCTTAGATAACTCGGTCTTTCGACCAATTTAGGCTGAAAAACTCTATCAAGTTCCTAAACGAGCCAGATTCAACGATGCCGAGAATGGCATAGAAATTACATTAAGTCGCTTAACAAACGATCAGAGGTTAAATTTAACTGAGAATAACAAACAGTGGGCGCAAGCCACAAGAATCCACCGGTTGTCATAAAATTGATCAGATAGGACCTCGCGATCAAAGTCTTAAAAGATGCAACGCCTAAGTTGTAACGGCTGAATTCAGTCACCAGATAAAAATCCTTCAAACTCAACCCACTACAAAAAAACAAGAAGCAAAATTGGTCAAAAGACTGACATAAGGCGGGGCGAACAAAGACGTGAAGTAGGAGTCGCGTAGGCCTTCCAACCCCATTTTAGAACTCAAACAGAAAAGGATTGAAAACCACATTTGACAGTTGGCTACCTCTGGGTAGCCAATAGAAATCCAGGATTTCCGATCCGCACAGTGGGTATACATACACGACGGAAAACCTATGCCAAACAGAATGTCTGGTCATTCTTGCAAAGTACACGAGCTTGGATAAAGCGTAACTCACAAAGCCAATCCTGGCAACTGATGAGACCCATGTAGAGGGTCGAAACCATAGTCTTGCCTGTACATATTGGCATATTTGAACGCGCAGTCAGTGGAATTGCTGACCGCAACAGGAGGAAAGATATCTAGCTCCTAGACACGAAACTAGTCACACATATTTGACTGAAGCCGAGTTTAGCCATCTATTAAACGTTGCATAGCTCTAAAGATGCTACGACTTCAATTTCTTGACGAGATGGGTCTATAGATCACACTCCGTGATGCGAAACCCAACATCCTGCAACAGAGTTTTTAAGACAATATTAGCCGGGCCCGGCGCTACAAACAAAGAAACTGGTCAAGTTGCAGATAATATTTCGGATCCTTTATTGTCCGAAGTTTAAGCATTAGAGGCTGAAAAACCTATCAAGTCCATAAACGAGCCAAGTTCAACAATCTAATATGCCAAGAGCGGCATAAAAGGTCTCTTTACAGACGATCAAAGGTCAAATGTTACAAAAAAGGCGTAGAGCCATAGGAGTCCATCATACAAATAGCATACATGACCTTTATACAGTAACAGTCCTTAAAATGCTACGCCTTAATTTCAACGGCTCTATTCAGTCTCCATTTAAAAATCCTCCAGACTTAACCCACTAAAAAATACAAGAAGCTAAATTGGTCGAAAGACCGAGTGATCTAAGGCCCCGTTTACATGAGTTATTTCATCCCGGGATGAGTTTCAACCCGGGATGACTTACATCTCATCCGGGATGGAACTCACCCCGGCACGAAATAACTCATGTAAATGGGGCCTAAGGCGCGGCTTACAAAGACGTGAAGTAGGAGTCGTACAGGCCTTCCCACCCCCTTTTATATCTGTGATTTACCTTAACTACCTTAACTAAAGAACTCCGAGGCGTAAGATAAACCAAAAAAAAAAAACAGTGGAAACCATAGCTTTAAGAGTTTGGCCGTGACCGCCATGTTTTCTACCGGAAGCTCTTCCTCAGGCTGACTCATCCAGTATTTCTACCCATCCACTGATCCACCGATCCATCGATCTACTGATCCATTGATCAACTGATCCATCGATCTACCGATCCATCGATCTACTGATCGATCGATCTACCGATCCATCGATCTACCGATCCATTGATCTACCGATCCATCGATCTACCGATCCATCGATCTACTGATCCATTGATCTACCGATCCATCGATCTAACGATCCATCGATCTATCGATCCCTCGATCTATCGATCCATCGATCTCCCGATCCATCGATCTTCAGATCCATCGATCTTCAGATCCATCGAGTGAGCGCTTGTATGGCTTCTGTCTGCACGTGTGACGTCAGTTGTGAGGTTTTTACACCGAGGATGAACCGAGAATCGATTTCCTCGTTTTTTTCGAAATCAAAGCGCTTCTGGGGAAAACGGACCACATCAGGTTTCTAGTTTTGCCAATACCCATTTATGTGCAAAATATGAAAGAAACCGAGTAAGAGAAAACGCGGGTCAGAGACGCTGGATTCGGTTACATAAAAACCCCACCTATTTTAAGAGTTTGCCTCTTCCTGCCAAGATACTGTAGTCCCCGTTCAAAAAAACAAACAAATAAACAAAAATTGAGAGTTGCACGTTGTATTTGGAGTAGGCTATTCACATGGTGTCATTAAATTAGTGGAGCTAGAGAACAAGACTACTTGAAACTTTAACGTATTTGCAAGCTATGGAGTTATTTAGCGTTATTTATTTTTTTAATCTTATAGTGGATGTTGACTTAGATGAAATAAAAGAAAAGCTGGAAAAGGACATCTCAAATTGCCAAATGCTTGAACTATGCCACAAGCGCAGCTCCAGAGACGAGCCGATGGTAAAGTTCTTTGACTTGTCTGCAAAGAACAAGAGAATGATACAGTCGCTTTACCTTGTCCGATCCAGTCTACTTTTTCGCGATTTTTGGCACCAGTGCCTCCGGAAAGCAGCCGACCTTTGCAAAGATGATCCTGGTCAGAGACTCACGATAGACATGGTGCAAGAGCTTGTGTGGTTACCTAGTCACCGGAGATGGCAAGACCTGTGGGGAAGAATTGTCAGCGGAGAAATTAGCCTTAAACAGGTAGACGAACGATTTGACAGGTTTCGAGAGGATCCAGAATTTCTGGATGTGGAGATCCAAACAGCATTGACGTGCTTTCCTGATGAAGAAAATATTGACGCTGTTCTCCGTCGTCGAATTGATCAGATCAGGCAATGCCAGAAGCTAACAGATTGTTCAGGTGCTGCCGAAACAATATTGGTCTTTCAAGAAGCCATGGGTCTTGAAGGAGACTTCCAAGTACTTGAAGACCTTCGTGATCAGGTAAATGTATTTTTCAATCTGAAATATTTGTCGCAAATGCTGTTCACGGATCTCAAAAATTATTTTTATTCGTTGGCAGCGCTTGTACCCTCGTTGTAAGCGTACTTCTTTTTGAACTTGTAGTCAAAGTTGTTGTCCATTAATTATCGTGAAATTTGGAAACAGAAAGGCTCTGGATTCATATTCGTTCAAAGGAATTTAAAAGTAGCCTTTATCAGGAGGGGAGAGGGACCTAAACGATCCACTGGCTTGTAATCAGAAAGGGGCGGTAGCCTTTTATTCAAAGGTCGCTTGCGCTTGAGATTTGGGAGGATTTTTTCCCCCGAGAGTTGGGGCTTTTATGCGGAACTTAACGTTATTTCGATAAGGGTTATCGTTGCGTAAATCAGAAAAAGTGTCTTTATAAAATATGGACGAATAATGCTCTTGATGTTTTTATTAGATGAGCAGCACATTTCACCGGCGATCGCTTGGTAGTATTGATGATGATGTTCTAGAAAGAGGAAGCGCCCTTGCACAATTGACACCACCACAGATTGAATGCTTAAGGACTGTCATTCGCTGCAAAGACTACATCTTCTGGCTTCGAGAGGAAGTCAAAGGTGTGGTGTGTTTATAGCTTCTCCTTTATTTATTCTTTTACATGCAGTCAAATTAGCGTAGTTCAATCGCATCTCGCATTTTATGATATCTTTGTATTCCATACCAGATTGTTTGTTTGTTAAAATGTATTTTCAATATCTTTCAACCGTACAGTGCAATAAATATCAAGGGGTACAATTGTTTGTACCGAAATGTTACTGAGTATTTTTTTTTCGCCTTGCGTGATGAAAAACTAGAAACTGTACGAAAAGTCGTGTCTGTGTTTGCATTAAACTCATAAATCAGTAACAGGAGGAAAAGATCGCGCTTTCTCAACCTACACCGAACCCATAGTCAACTAAGTGTATGTCTTAGATTTTATTTTGTTTTGTCCACTCAGGGAGGGGAGAAGTCAAAACACTTGTGGACCTTGCCATGATGTCTGCCGGAGAAAGCGACATTGAAACGGACCGTGTGTCCTGGTTGCATACCACTACCCTTGGGTTTGCTCCTTTCATTTTTGATCTAAATAAAGGCTTTGGTTTTAGTCAGTTGATGGACATTTGCAAAACTGTGTGGGAAGAGATAGAAGGAAACGAAAACCTCGCTAAAAAACTGGTAAGGTGCAGTTTACTATTTCTATGTGGAAATGATACGGTCTTATTTATCACCCACAGTAACTTCCTTTTTTTGTATCATCTACAAAATTATTCTTCACCATCTGCTAAGTATCCCTCATCTTTGGACTCAATAACATAAAGAAAAGGTTACATTATGATGATTACGTGATAACAGTAGCCAGTACTGTTCAGATCTTGTGATTTGCAGTCTGTCATCCATGAACCTATTTCATTACATGCTATCTGCAATTTCGCATAGCACTCAAACGAATAACAATTATAGTTCTTTTAGCTTCTTGTAGAAAAGGTTCTAATCAATGATTTTTTTCTTGTAGGAGGGTATCAGCAACCACCTCGAGTGGCTCAAGGGGGTCAAGGATGCACATGCTATGTCCTCTCTTAAATTGGCTCAAGCCATAAATGAAAGAGGTGTTTATTGTGTTGGCAAGCTAGACACCAGGACAGCAACGCAACCCTATGACAAGAAAACTGTTGACTCTGTTGTCAATTTACTGCTTCCTTCTGAAAGAAAGGAGGAAATTACCTTCAGGGAGTACAGTCTGGAAAAACTTCAAGAGCTGCAAAGTAAACTGGCTCTTATTTCCGGTAGACAGTCGTCAGGACAGGAAGATGTGGAGAAATTTGGCCAGGTAAGCTTGCACTTTAGCTCAAATCCCCGAGGGAGCTTACATTTACAAGTGACAAGGGTGCTTGTTGGAAATGTTTTGAAGAATCACTAAAAGGTATTAGAATCACTTACTCTGGCGTGGCTTGAATTCTATTTTACCTCTAAGATGGACCAGAGCTGACAGGTAGTCAGGTTTCCAGTCATACTTTTTTCCAGGCTTGTACACTTAAAGGTACCAAGATGATTCTTGCATAGTATTCTTCGATTTTAACACTCTAAGCGGTGCTAAATAATAGTAATAGTACTATATTCTTATTGCCGTAGCTATTCTTATTGCCGTAGCTATTCTTATTGCCGTAGCTGGAAAGCAGCCCTCCGGCGTAGTCAGGAACGACACATTTAGTGTCGCTGCTTGGCGGAGCGGGAGATTTTTCCCTCGGGCGTCTTGAAGAAAGCATATGGGCAACAGTGTACGAGGATGCAGAAACCATAACGAATGAAAACACGTTCGAATGGAAATCCTCCGCTTCGCCGATGAGCTGCTGAACCGAACACAGATCGCAATGGGATGGTCGGCGGGTAGCGACATTTGAACTGTCGTTGCTGTTGGTGCTTTGCTGTCGAAAGACCTCGAAATGTGCTATCAATTCCAGGGAGCAGCTAATGTTGTACCGTTAAACCAATATGAAAGAGCCATGGGGATGTATAACATACTTATTTACACGGAAGTCCGGACTTGCATGCATAAGATTTTTAATACTATTCAAATGCCTTTGAATAGCACAGATATACTGCGCTATTTCCCATCGATGTAATGGTGCCTTACAACATTGGAAGCGAAAAAGGATAATTTGAATACTCTTAAAATTACTAGTGATTTCTTTTTTTGTAAGTCTTTGCAAAAAAAATCTGAAGCTCGCAGCTGAACTTGTCAGCCATAGCGCAGTTCGTTTGTCACCTGGCACTAAATTTCAAAGAAGTGGAGCACCAAGTGGGAATAAACGCCTATCATAATTAAGTTTTCAGATAACAAATTTTACCCCTAAAAGGTACGACATGTAAACCATACCAAAAAAATCAACACATTAAAAAGCTCAAATCTTATCATGAACACATTTGAGGATCGTATCCACGGGTTTAAAAACACAGTAGGCATATTTCAGGCTTGACTTTTGCTGGAAATTCAAAATCCAGATCTTAAACCAATATCGAAATGATTGGAACTCAGTGATTCAGGCTTATTCCTGTTTTCATGGATCATTTCTCTTTTCACTACCTCCACCTTATCTTTGCACCGTTTGCTATCATATTTTGTTATCAACGTTCTTTTTCTAGATTTTGCAAGGCGTTGTTCAACTTGGCCAGGCATATGTGAACCTCTGTGAGGTTGGGGACGTTTCTCGTCTCGACTGGAACAAAGAATATCAGTGCAAAACTACAATGGGCCAAAACATCATAGATGACATCGAGACACAAAGCAACAAATTTGAACGACGCTACCAAGCTTGTAAAGAGCACATTAACTTGCAGAGAATGAAGTATCCAGAACTGAACTATTTCACAACACAACAGCTGCTCTTCTTACGCAAGGAACTCGCTGCTATGAAACACAGTGCGGCTATGAATCATGTAAACTTGCAGGTGTACTTACTTCTTCAAAAGGTTGTAACTGACATTCACCCATCCAGATTACAAGAGGTGCTTCGTGAAGCTGGGATTGCGTTAGAAATTGACCATGATGAGCACAGCGATAGCACGTCTGACCAAATGTCGCCCCAAAGCAATCATGAGGTAGATGATTGTGGTGGAGCTAACGAACAGCTTGAGGTTGCAGACAAATACGAGGCTCTTCTCAGTAATGTTGAAAAGCTGAGTTACCCAGAACCTGAACGTCTTGCAGTGGCTGCTCTGGTTGCCAATTGGGAAAGCACCGAAGCTGAACTTGTGATCTGGTGCGTTCAAAACAGTGCTAAGGACGATCTTCTTGATGAGTTGTACGAGGAAGCGAAGAAAAACCCTATGTTCCGTAGCATTGTGGACGAGATTGCAGGAACAGAGTCCTCGCAACCTTCTGAAGATTCTGAAGATGATGACAAAAGGTACTTCCTGTGTAATGTTTAAGGAAAATTGTCTTGATCCTAAATTAATAAATATATAGACTCACCCAATCGCTCCTATTCTTCATTAGAAACACTGTTGTCTTCAAAAACAAAGTACCTGGCTCAGGAAACGCATAAATATATATAACTGAATAGCTGTGAATAGCTCTGTGGATAAGTTTTACTGGAATCAAGAGAGAATGTACCACTTATGACATCTGTTCTGACGTTTCGATACATTGACAATGTCTTTTCCTTTTTTCTGTAGTAGTTCGACAGAAGAAGGGGAACGTGAAGAGTTAGATTCAAGTGCATCTGAAGAGAATGTTTTGGATGAAACCAGCGGAGGCACTTATTTAAGCATGGACGAAATGGGCGTGTTTCTGGCTCATTTGGCTGCCCGCGGTAGTTATTGTTTGTTAAATGAGAATTTCTTTAATTTAAGATTAAAGTTAATTCCTTGACAGTATCGTGATATTTGAAAATTGCAATGTTACGTACAGAAAGGGTTATTTTTGACATGTTACGTTGGGGCTGAGACAGAGCAAAGAAAAGCAATTCATCGTTTGACAAAGATTCATATTTGTGTAACGAATACTGGCGGATCTCATACTTAAATTTCGTAGCAACGTTCTGAAAAATTCAAAGATAGCAATGAAATTATACATCCATCTTACAAAAGCTGTCGAATTTCCTTGAGGGGCATTGATTATGCTCGGTATTTGGAAGGGGCCAAGGCAAGATTCACAAAAGCACTCTTGGACAGGGTATCTCTTTGTAATATTTATTTTGAAAAGATAAACTTTAGGGCGCCAATCTTTTGAGCGTTCATTTAATCGTGATTTAATTTGCTGAAGACGTATTTTGAAACATAGCAAACTCAGGCTGGTCAGTCTTGTATACACCGGTGTGTTATGTTATGCGTCTTACGGCTACAGAGCACTACTCAGCACTGTTAATTATCCTTTTCCATTCACCAATACTAGGCAGATAAAAGCCGTAAAGATACGCTCCTTTTTGATATAAATATAATAGTAAAGTAAACATTAAGATTGGATGTTATTTCACACAGGAGGAAGAGACGTAAAACGGCGTTTTCCAAGCTACTTAAAAAGGGGAAATCCTAATCTCATTCTGGTCGGCAAAGGTTGGTCGTTTAATTTCTTTCACCGTAACTTTAATTCAGTTCTCTTTCAAAACATGGAATGAACTGCTGTGGAATTTTTCAATCTCCCTACTAGTCATTTTAAAATCGATATAAAAATTGTAACTATACAAAGCTTGACAGTGGCTTACATACATACATTTAAGTGTGAAATGCAACGAAATACAATTGGGAATAAAATAAAGAGCGCAAACACAAAGTATAAACAGCACAATGTTCATTAAACAAAAAAAGGATGTTAATCAACAAAAAGCTTGGCGCGAATAGAGTCCGCTTGAGTGTTCAACGTAGGCCTCTTCCTTCTTATAAGGAGCATTTCATAGATTAGACACTCAAGTTTCCTTCTGTATTTCTTTGCTCAAGGAAACCATTTAGTCTTAAATTGTGCTCGTCTCGGCTTAGATGTTTCCCGATGACGGAATGTTCGTGTTCAATAACACGTTGGTGTAGGTGATGGCATGATGGCACGACCAAAAATCTGCTGGCGTTGTTCGTAAAGCTGCAACCGGTCTTCAACAGTACAAAGATCTTGGATCATGTTTACATTTTGTGCTTTCGCTCTTTATTTAATTTCCAGTTGTATTTTATTGTATTACCTACATATTCACACTTAAATATTTGTGTATATACCACTGTCAAGATAAAAAAAAATTATCAGGAAAAAAAAAAGATTGACTTGCTATTTGATTGGAGTTCTTCTACTTGTAAACTCTAAGAGCACAGTGTTCAATTCCCATGTCATTGCTAAATGTGTCATTGGATCTTCGCAGAACACGTTTTTGGTGCTGTACTTGGCCTTTACATGGAAGATGGAGCTCAAGGAGGTCTACCAAACAGTGATGAAGTTCTTATTTGCACTTCTGAAACAACATCAGAGGAGGTAAGTAATAACCGGCCTCGCACATGCACACAAGCACTTGTAACACCCATAAGAGAGGGTCTCTTGTCGGACAATATGATAACCTCCACACTCCACTGTTGTTGCTGTTATTTTAAACTCTAAGAAACCATTAAATAAATACTTTGGTAGATAGCCTCTTTAGATAAACAAGGACTCTACTAATGGTCGCTAATGACTTAACATTTTCCCTTGAACGTACGTACAGCACTTTTTTCCGGCGGTATCACGGCGGCTTCCCTGATTGCTACTGTTTTATTTGAACGTCAAACTGTATCAGTGAAATATGGTGTAATGGGCACTTTCAAATATTGTCGACTCATTGTCTGTCATACGAGCTTTAAGGTAAAATGCTTCCATGAAACAAAGCAGATGTAAACCACGTTTGCCGTTTTCAACGCAAAGAGGCCTGTTTTCGCGTTCGTCAGCAACGCGAGTATTTTTTTGAAGTTTTCGGATCGTTCTGCTACAATTATCAGCCTGTGTTTAAGCCCAGTTATGTTTTATTTTTTTACGCAAACTGACCGGTTTAACTGTCAGTATTTACACAAAAGGGAAGGGACTGAAAAGTGCGTGAACGCGAGCTGATGTTTGACTATCACCTTCACAAAAGATGTCAACTGTTTTATGTTAAGGGCTCCAAATCAGACAATTACGTCAAAACATCTCAAGGAAAGCGCAGTCAACCGGCGTTTACTCGAATCTTATATTGAGAAGAAATAGTTCATTCTAAAACGGCAGACCGCAAACGGCAGGTTGACGCTTGCCGTTTGCCGTAAACGCGATGCTTATAATAATCTCTCTATAATGAACAGGAATCCTTTTCAGTCAACCTTGTCTAACTGCACTCATTTTTTCTTCCTAGTCTTTCATTTACAATTTCAAGGCCAGTTTGCCAGTGTTTAAACAGCATAACGTCGAGAAAAAAAAGCGATATTATCTTGTGTTTTAAAAAAACACTTGATTAACCATGAAATCTGTTTATTTCCCACTGCAGGTAGAGTTGTTGTGGCGTCGAGCTCTGGCAGAAACGGCTGGGGAAAGATTGTACTGTCTTGTCCATGGAGATCTATTGGACTATGATGTCAGTCAAAAGGCCGTTGATTCTTTGCACACGCTGATGCGCGTTTATCCCTACAATGAGAGTAAGAACGTTTTTCAAAGACGGTTTTCTCATGATAGCTCACCTCACCCATACAGACCAGTCTAGAACACCGGGGGCTATGTCCCCTAAACTTTTCGAACAGTGATATTGGTTCTTAGATCCCCCCCTCCCCACCCTTTTTGATATTTAGTACAACGACGTGTAGAACACAAGGCCGAAAGCTTAACGTCATCAACCAATGACGCAATCACCTGAACTGAGATAAGATTGTGAGCACAGCCAGTGTTATATAACTAGTTATTCACAGACCCTGGTTGATAGTTCGGCTGATATTCTGATCCGAAACCTCCTGTTGTGCGCTTTGGCGCCCTACCGACTGAGCCTTATCAAGGCGGCGGACAAACAACTAAAGAAGGGAGAAAAATAGCAGTAAGCTTAAGGAGTAATTACATGCTTATCTGCCGTCGTTAATTCAAATGTTCAATATAGTAAACATACCATTACCTTTCTTTTTTTTGTTTATAATTTGCTCAGAGTTTGGTCTCGTAATCCTATGTAGCAGTGAAAACGAAGAACGTGCTCACATAGTAGCCGCCCTGGAAGAATACAGAGGGGCAGGTATGCCAAGGTATCCTCGGCCTGAAGAGCTCAGACGTCACATGATCAAGCAGTTCAAGGCACCACCGCAAAGACCAGGTTCTTACTGTGATCAGCATGTGGTTTGGAATGCAGCTGCAGAAGTTGGCCGCGCAGAAAAGTAGGTTTACTTTTGACATACCATTCCTCCTCTGCCTACTAGGGTACGCGCGATCAGTACTTGTTGTAAAAATTAGCATCTAGTAATGTCTTCACTATTCCAATATTTTGCTTCCGTGAGGCACTTATTAAGCAGACATCATACGCAATTAATCGCTAAAATGACATTTATGTCAACACGTTATCACAACATGTAACATTATCGGCCTTTTAGACAGCAAAATAAAACAGTGAATAAAGCATGTAAATAGTTTGGCCAAAGAATTTAATATGTATTAAAGTTGTGGTACACGCATTTGCCGGCATTTGTAAATGAACGGAATTATATAAGTTAAACGTTGAATCGAAGACACACACTCTTCTATTACTGAGGTTCCATCTGTTATAATATTCGTTGTTGTTTTTCTAGCCTAAGTGTTCGCGTGGTGATTTCTGCAGACGCTGGAGTGGGGAAAAGTTTAGTTGTTCAAAGGTTAGCGGAGCAGGTGGCCAATCTTCCCAACAATCTGCTCATTACTGAGACAATGAAAAACCAAGATCAAGAACCACCTCCATTGTGCGTAACGATTCCTCTTCATGATAAACACGCACGCGTCGCTGATGTTGTTGAGTTCTTTCTTCCACATGCTCTAAATTCAGATTTGCCACTGTCCAGGATTTTCCATCTTGATAGTTCTTGTACGGTACGTAATTTCTTGAACCTTTGAAAGTTGAGCCAACAGTAAGTAAGTAGCGGATGTAATTTCTGACGGTTGAGTGACCTGGGAACGAATTAGTCAGAAATTGATATTCCGGCTGCACAATGGAGAGGCTCGGGTTTTGCCATGTGGCCTTCGGGACTATTTAAGCTTTTGGCGGCAGATATTTTGTCATTCTACGTCAGTCAGCCTTCTACTGTAGAGCTCTTTTTTCTTTCTCGTTTTATTTTTGGAAGGGTGTTTTAGGAGTACGTTTTCCTCGAGGTCTAGTGCCATTGCATTAGATGGGGAATGCGTTTCCGTATTTGCGGCCACAAAAAGCAAAACCTAACTTTACAGAAGATCAAGTGAAAAATGTAAATACAGACATGTAGTCACAAAAAATGAAAAAGCTTGGCAAGTAAAGAAAAAGGTCCTTGACTGGGTGACTGACCGACCAGACGGCGACCGACAGACAAGAGATCAGAACAGACAGATAAAAGAATAGGAAATGCTATTATCACTACCATGTCTTTAATTCCAGGTAACACCAGATCTAGACACCCTGCTGTTTAACCTGCTAATCCTGGGTGAACTAACAGATGATCGCGGACGCGTCTGGAGACGAAATCCCTACGATCTATACGTACTTGAAATAACGTATCCTTCAGTCCAGGTACAACAAGATCTGATTAGCCCTTGAATGCCAAATTATTCATGACACCCCAACCCTTAACAACTTCCCCAGGGACCATTCTGAATATAGCTTTTTGGGGCAAATCATTCTTATGAAATTAAGACCAGTTCATTCGTGTTAGCTTATCCCTCGAGTGTATCTAAGCCCCTGAAACCAGAGTTATTTTGGCTATCATTGTGACTCCAAGTTAACCGTGCTGCTACGTTTTGGGCGGTGTCGTATGAGGTGTACTAGCTCTTCGAATTCGAGGTCGATTTGGCACTACCGAGCATGGGCAGCACTGCAGCATTTCAGTCTTTCAGGTTCGTCTCCCTCTTTTGTTGTTCAAAACAAAAGAGAGGAGTTGTTCCTCCCTCTTCCGTATAACAGGTTAGGATTGGACTAGCTAAATACTCTGTAAGTGGGATATTACATCGTCGATCTCAGTCATTCCCTTATTCCTTATGACCTTTCCTAAATGTTTGTCTTCTCCCGTTAGGGCCGAGAAAAGATGGCATCAAATTACAGATTTTTTGAACTCCTCCCGTCAATCAGGTGTTTTCGTCCACAAGAGATTCTCCGTTATTCACGAAGGAAAGGTAAAGTTGGACTTAGCTTGTTGTTAAGTCTCTTCTTTCCGCCATGATCCCAATTTTTGAGCGCTGCTTCAAGAAAGAAAAAGAAGGAGTTTTTTCCAAAAACAACGCAAATAGTAGTTTAATTTTCTAAACATCGACTTGGTGCATCCAATCCCATCAGAAACTCACTGATTAACCCTCTCCCGTCCGACTTTTTTCTTTAAAAGACCGCATTTTTACCGTTAAAGCGGTTTTTTAAGTGTTGCCAAATGCCACTAAACTTTGCTATAGAGGCGTTTTCTTACAATTTAGCTAGATTTTGAACCAGCTGCTGTTGTAAATTGTATAATATTTTGCTTTCACGCTTTTCTCGCTTCTTTTGCTTTTCTTTTTCTCTCCCTTTCTTTTCTCTTTATCTTCTACCCTTTATCCCTTTTCTATCCACTGGAAAAGTTTTGGCCTATTTTACCACCAACTTTGCCCCAAAATTGGACACGTTTTTTCTGGTATAGTTCTGCCAGAATTTGGTCGATATTCAACATGGACACACGTATAGATTGATCTGCCCTTGCTGTGTTAGCTGCTTATCAAAGCAATTTGGTGACGTCAAAAATGATGACGTCACAAGTGGTTCAATGGTTCCCGACTTCAACGTCGGGAAAATAGTACTCTTGACGGGAAAGAGTTAAACAGGGTTCAAAATAGTGGCCGGCTGCCGGCGATAGCCGGCACTTTAGCCACCCTTGCCGGCGATTTTTCACCCAAGAAACAGAAAAAAATGACATCCCATCCCTTGATCGGAAGAATTAACGTCCCTGGAACGTCGTAGTAAACGTTTCAGATCAGAGAGTAATGCAGACATGAAACACGTACACACCCACCAAAAGTGATTTGGATGACGTTTTAAAAGCTGTCTAAGCAAAACAAACAAACAAACAAAAAAATCAACAACAAATTACAGAATGTTAACAATTATTGTTGTCTCGATTCTTGTAAATCAAGTCTTCGTTCTATTTCCCGGCACTCTCTTTTTTTCTGGAGTGGTTTCATACATGATTAACAGCGCCACTTTTGTGGAAAAAGGCCAGACACGGGGTAGCAGCGCCGCAGCAATTCAGTTTTCTTTTAGGAACTGCGGGCAAGTTTTCATTCATGATTTCTTTGTTACCAATGTGTCTTCGATTCTGTTTCACTTAGCACCTTATCGCTGTTTTCGTGTGCTTTCGCTTTCTCGTCCAATTTAATTTGCTGGAGGAAATGTACCATCGCGCTGAGTGTCTGTTGCGGTATTTTTCATTTTCAAAGGCCTGATCTAATTTGTGAAACGCCAGCAAGCGACCCTGCCAGTCCGCTGTCGACGGGATTTCCATGCTCAAGTGAAAGATCGAGCAGTCAGAAACGTCGATAGTTAAACTTCAGGCCCGCACAGACTTGCGCTATGTCGCAAAAGCAAACATCTCTCCATCCTCGGAGACCCAGGGGCAGCTAGTCGGGACGACGGGATTTTCATGGGCGAAAGTTTACAACAAGAGCGGGAGAGCCCCTGGGCACTTACTCTTACCGATCCAGTTCCAGAAGCGTT
>Ga0126336_10000102_pt1 | contig 22913 bp, 30 predicted proteins | sample SidCmetagenome_FD_92530 | JGI IMG/M metagenome (GOLD analysis project Ga0126336, IMG submission 92530) | Coral microbial communities from El Islote,Puerto Morelos, Mexico - Siderastrea C C metagenome | ecosystem: Host-associated > Invertebrates > Cnidaria > Coral | place: El Islote,Puerto... | reverse complement strand
GAGTATATGTAAGGTACTCTGGTGGATTTAATTAGCATACTAATGAGGTAAGTCGCCATCTTGGATCGGTCGCCATCTTGGATTTGAACCCTAAGTTTTATTTTGATCGGTCGCCATCTTGGATTTTAATTTATGCGTAACCCTAAGTCTTGTTTAGAACCCTAAGTTTATTTTGGTTGTGAACCCTAAGTCGCCATCTTGGATTGGGAAGGTTTCTTCTTCGTATTTCTTACTTAGAAAAAGAAAAAAAGAATTTGGAGGTATGTGGACTCGAACCCCAGACCTTCCGCGTGCAAAGCGGACGCTCTACCCACTGAGCTACACCCCCACCGATACGAATGGACGTAAAAACAACGGTCTGGTTTATTCGAGAGGGCCTTAAGCCCCCAATGGAGCGAAATGCGTCTCCCGCTGAATAAACTGGAGTCCGCTGTATTTTCTTACTGACATCTATTTCGTTTATATTTGTTGTGGTTGTTTGATTTCTTTCCCTTGTGGGATTTTACGCGCTTTTTTAAAAAAAGAATTACCCCAACTAGGACTCGAACCTAGATTTTTGCGGCCACAACGCACTGTCTTACCGTTAGACGATTGAAGTGTTCGTACCAGGTCTCCTAGCTATATCTCCCCTATCCCTCGCAGGGAAATACACTCTAGTTACCTAGTACTGTTGAATAAGTCACAAGTTGTTTTATATATGACTGTATTATTTCAATCGCTTCCATGTGGGACGGCCCGGTAGCGTAATGGTTATCGCATCTGACTCCAGATCAGAAGATTAGTGGTTCGAATCCACTTTGGGTCACTCTTTTTTGTAATTTAGAAGCTATGCTTCGTAAGACTTTAATGGTCATGACTTTATTGAGATGGGGTGGCTCCTAAAAGAGCCGTTTGTGTTTGTATCGTGGTTTAATCCTCTTCTTCCTCTTTACGACAGCCTAAGGTTTTCCTTGCCCAGCTTGCAGTAAATCGATAGCCTTGGAGTCCGAGGGATTGACGTATGCCACAGGTCACCTTCCATTTTCTTTTTTTGATGAAGTTGTACTCCTTCAGTACATGGACAGGACCGCAATTACAAATACGCCACAGCTTTTCTAGAATCTGTCAAAATAAAAATACACAGTTAGCGCAAAAAATAAGTAATCAGAAGCTAGTAGAAACGTTAGTTTCGAACGGTAAAAAGTTCGTAAGAAATAAACTTTAATGGTCATGACTTTCTTAAGTTTTGGTGGCTCCTAAAAGAGCCGTTTTGTTGTGTTCATTCGCAAACAAAGTTTGCTGAGTATTAATCCTCCTCTTCGTCTTCTGGTTGCTCCAGAGCAAATTGTCGGTAGACAGGGTTAGGTTTTTGACACCAGGTTTGACATCGGAAGACAACACGATTTTGGGCTCGTCTAAAAGCAACGATACCGCAGGAGATGCGATATTCTTCACAAAATAGTATTTCCATCAGCATATGGAACGGTCCGCAATCACAAAGTTTCCAGTAATGTCTCATCGCCTATGAAATAAAAAACCTATGATTAGCGGTTGTGTTTTTGAAAGATAGCTCTATTACGCGCTCTTAAAAACTGTTGAATACCGCAGCAAAGGTTTGATTTTTTAGCGAAACGAATTTCACACAACATGTCAATCGGTCTGCGATTACAAAGACCCCAATAATGTCGCATTACCTGATGAACATCTGCTAGTTGATCACGATGCCGCTGTCGGACGGCTAACTGGATGATGTAAATTTGGATTTCAGTCGGAAGGTAGTCCCACCAGCTGGTTCTCCGTTTAGCGCCTGCGTTCACGAGCGCCAAGTAGTCGTAGAAGTTTGATCTCTGAATAGCGTTCGCCATGGTTTAACTCAGAAAGCTTATGTTTCGTATGAAATAAACCACGTGCTTTGTAGTAGAAAATAGGACCTCACAGGAAACATAGGAATTTTTTCATTGGTGCGGCGTTTCAAAAGTTTCATTAGTATGCGTTTTTCGATCCGAGCGGTTGATCAAAGCCGGTATAAAACGCACGTGGTCCTTTCATTCGCACACTTACGAAGTAAAGAGATGGAGCTGCGTCAACGTTTAGGTAGTGGTGGTTTTGCTGAAGTGTTTGAAGGGGTTTACCAAGGAAAGTTAGTCGCAGTCAAACGCATGAAACCTACTACGAAAAATCCGACTGCTACCTACGAAGCGTTTCGAGCGGAAGCCCGTGCTCTGAATTTAAACCATCCACACATTATCCGCGTCCTCGCTGCCGAACCTGAACGGATCGTGATGGAGTTCATTCCAGAAGCCTTTACCTTGCAAGCGTTGATCGAGGATCATCTTCCCTACCGATGGAGAACCTTAGCTCAACAACTTAGTCAAGCCATCAGCTACTTACACGCTCACAACATCCTACATCTGGACCTGAAACCCGCGAACGTTTTGATCAACCCACAAGAACAATGCAAGATTATTGACTTTGGATGCTCGCAACCGCGTGATCAACCCCACCATTCCGCCTGCTTAGGAACGATCGGCTATCGCGCTCCGGAACTTTTTCAAGGTGAGCTACCAACGACCAAGGCAGACATTTATTAGCTAGCCGTGACCTTGTGGGCGTTAAAACACCAAGAGATTCCCTACCACGGAAAACAAGATGCCGTTCTGATTTACCAAGTCGTGGCTTTTCACCGTCGTCCGAGTCCTGACCCCGAGTTTCAGATGCTATGGCACACAGACCCTACACAAAGACCAGACGCGGACCAGTTACAGTTTTAAAAATTTTTTATTTTACACCAACGGCTCCTTTAGGAGCCACCACAATTTAAGAAAGCAATGACCTACAAATTAAATTCCTCTAAACGTCGTGACAAATCTTGCACATGGGTACTAAAAGTTCTATGAAATAAAGTTTGAATCGCGTTATTCGTACTAGCCCCCACATACTTAGAACCTAAGATCATACTTTTTAGAGCCAGTGTAGGTGACTCTTGTTTTAAACAAAACTGATTGTTTTTAAAATGAAACCACATACGGCTTTCAATGTCATAGACATAAATAGTTTTTCCCATATCCGCGGCCATTTGTACACACCAACCAGTTGCTCCACGTAGCTCTTTAAAATCTTGGGTAAAATCTCCAAAGGCAAAGAGAGTGTCCGCTTGTAAAAGAACCGCATATTTTTGCTCTAATAAATCAATAAGATACTCCTGTAGCGGTTCTCGTTGTAAAGTTTCATTGGCTTGTAGAATAGCCGCATCCACTTCTTTATGATCTCTGGTACATCTAGGTATTTGAAACGGTATACCATATTCTTGCGCCATCGTTTCAGCTATCCAACTGACATCGGTGATTCCATCCGCATACACCCGAAAGAGTCTAGCTAATGTACGTTGATAGTCCTCCATGATTTACTGTGATAAACCTTTGAATAAAGCTAATATCCAATGTTCAATGCTTGTCTTGTCTCCAGGTAAAGCTTCTATGCGTTCTACTACTTTCTTGGCAGCTTCTTGTAATTGATGTAAGGTGGTAGCGCTTTGACGTTCCTTCTCGTAGTCTGCTAAAATCGGGTCTACTCGGTTGAGCATCGGCGAGTCAACAATTGTTCCAACTCGTAACTGAAGATGTTTCCAAGAGAAACAGGTAGGCTAATATTAGACTTCTGATCCAAGGTCGGTGGGTCGCAGGGTCTAAATCGGTTCACCAACGTCCAGTGAGGTGTGGGTAGAGCTGCTACAAAGCGATCGCCTTTATACCATTGACGGGTCTTGTCGTCATACACGTAGACCTTCTTATTGAGTTGTAGAGCCAGTTGAACGGTCCATCCTTGACTTCCTTCCACATATTTGCGATTCTCAGCTAGTACACCAAACGCGTAGGTCGTCTCTGAGTTGTTGACTTTGTGGTACTTGCGGTAAAGCGCATCCAATTTCCTTGGTAGAGGACGATCCAAAATATAACTGGCCTCTTCCAACACAGCATAGGTGTCATCGATGTTGATCAATTCCCACGGTTCAGCTCCTGGTTCAGCAACAGTTGTAGCCATCATGTTGGGAGGCATTTGATTTCTCCGTGTAAAAAACCAACCTTTATAGTTAGTTTGGTTATTGTGACGTCAAACAGGTGCAGCTGTCTATTGTGACGTAGTAGAAAAGACATAACCCGTGTCGTGACCTACATGTTTCACAATCTCTTCTGGTTTCATACCTAAAGCCAAACCTAACTCAATGAGTCGGTGTAGATCGATTTGATGAATAGTAAAACCAGCTGCTAAACCACGTTTGTACCGTTCTTCTTCGTAAGCTGCCTGTGTAGGAAAGTCATCACCGTTGAGATCTCGGTAATACTCCATGGTTATAATCTGTGGTACCATGTGTCGTGTTCTTATAGTGATGAATGGTATTGTTCTATTGTCCGGATGTTGATAGCGTCCCCACACCAAGGGCAAGTCTAAACATATCTATTGTGTATGACGTAGTTCTTTTGTTTACTTAGCGTCCTCACGCCAAGGGCAAGTCTAAACATATCTATTGTTCTATTGTTTATGACGTAGCTCTATTGTTCTATTGTTCTATTGTCTCCTACCGGATGTTTATCGCGTTCCACGTTAAGGGCAAGCCCAAACAACTTTCTTTGTGAGCTTTGTTAAAGCGAGAGAACAATAACTTGTGTATGACGTCAAACAGGTGCAGCCCTCTATTGTGACGTGGTTAACAAAGAACGATCGTTCTGAGCATGTCTAAACTATTGTTCTTTTTATTATAAGAGCTCTTGTCACTTTAGTCAGTTCATTCAGTCAACATGCCAAGCAAGAAGAAACGACCTGCTCCATTGGATCTTAGTAACCAAGATGGTGTTACTGCTACATTATCCGCTACTTTATCCACGATGACTTATCAACCTAAAAAGAAGAAACGAGGTCCCTACGATCCTGAAGTGTATCATGCTGTTGAGCAAATCCGTCAAGAAGCAGAAGTCAAAACGAAACGAAAGAGACGAGAACCACCTCAAGATGCTGTGGATATGTTAGAGCAGTTGGATCAAGAGGCTACCAAACTGGATGAAGCGATTCAACAGATGGCGCCCCTCGACACACCAGTCACAGCGGTGAGCGAAGGTCAGATAGAAGAAGATGTAGAGCACCTACGCATATGCCCGTTTCATATGGAGATCATCAACCCTTTCAAGAACAAAATGGGTGTTGAGCTCTACAAGTGTGGGAGAGATCCTTGTCTGGTTTGTTTCACAGCGGAAAACAAAGTGCCTTACCTCAAGGGTCTCTACCGTAAAGTCAACAAAGATCTCTACACCCAGTTTGAAAAATGCCAGTGTGATTGCAGATTGCTACCTGGACTTCGACAAAGCAAGTCAGACAAAAACAAGGATCGGATGTACTTGGCGTGTCGACAACATCAATGCAAGTTCTTCCGATGGGCAGATCAACCGTTAGCAGATCCTGAAGATGTCATGACCTGTCCCCGTCATTGGGAAAAAATGGAAGAGCGTACTGCGAAATCAGGATGGCAGTATCTGAGATGTCCCGCTTGGAGATGTTTGCTGTTTTGTGACAAAACCAAGGGAGAGAAATACATGTCTGCTGTGAGGAAAAACATTCACCCCGATATTTGTGATCGGTGGGACAAAATGAGTTGTTTGTGTGGAGGGGTACCGGTGATCAAGCAGAGTAGAAGTCAGAAAAATCCCGACCGTTTGTACTTGGCTTGTGGGGATAAGCGTTGTGATTTTTTCCGTTGGACGGACCTACCTGTGGACAAAGAAAACTTCAAAGATCCTTTAGCCGTGCAAGACTGGTTGAACATCATCCCAGACAGTAATACCCCGGACTTGGGAGAAAGCTACAATGGAAAAGAATTACCTAAGCGGTATGGAGAAGGACTTGCTCAAGCAAACCAAAGACGACAAGAGACACGGTTGGGACGAGAGGAAATACCACCCATGTTTCAGGAAATGATTGAAGTGGATCCTCCCGTGTATGCCAATGGAGACCCGATGTATCCCGAACTTGTCACAGACTATGTACCTTTGCACAAAGATGTGATTGAGCGTGGAAAGCTCGGCTTGTTTTAGATATTTTTAGGGTAGAAGCTTTGCTTCGTAAGAAATAAGTAATGTATGCGTAGAAAAAACCCTCAGGCTAGTTTTATTCATTCGCTTTTCAAGCTCGCAAGCTATAAAAATCCGTATGTTTTCCAATAAAGATCATTTACCATCATGAGTACGTGTGTGTTGTTTCTCTGCGACTTACTAAGACAGTGGCTCTTGTATAAAAGCCATGTGGATGTTTGTCGACAACTATTCGAGTTAAACAGTGGGGATAATGAGTTGATACCCCCTTATTATGATCAACCTTTAGACATTTTAGGAGAAGCTCATATTGAATACAATTTTTATCGTTGGGTCGTGTATATCCTATGGCTCCAACAAAGTGATAAACCTTTTTACTGGTTTCGGAAAATTCTACAACAACGTAAAATTCCTTCGCTGACAGAGCTCCATAAACTGGTATGGTTTCTAAAAAGAAACAAGTCACTTCAACCCAAGCTCTCCTCAAGCGATATCGAGATCCCTCTAAACCCGGTAGTTTAGGTGGGGTAGAACGTTTTGCTAAAACATGGAACATTTCTAACAAACGGGCTCAAAATTTATTGCGTCAAGATTTAGCCTATACACTCCACCGACCGCGAAGACGTAAAGGATTTCCCACCTTACCCATTCAAGTCATGAGTCGAGATGAGCAATGGCAAGCGGATTTGATCGAAACGCAGAATATTGCCAAAGAAAACAAGGGGATTCGTTATTTGTTAACAGTCATTGATATTTTATCCAAGTATGCATGGGTTCAACCTCTTCAAGACAAGAAAGGTCCTACGGTCGTCAAAGCCTTTGACCACGTTTTGAAAGAAGGACGACAACCTTTGAAGTTACAAACGGATAAAGGGAAAGAGTTTTATAATAAGGAGATGACAGCCTGGTTAAAAAAGAACAACATTTATCATTTTTCTACGGGTGGTGATGCCAAAGCAGCGGTGGTAGAACGATTTAATCGAACCCTCAAAGAAAGACTGTATCGGTATTTTACTGCAGCCAATACCCTCACATTTACGGATGTGTTACCCGAGTTAGTCAAAGGTTACAATGCTAGTATTCATTCTAGTATCAAGATGGCTCCTCAAGAGGTGACTCTCAAAAATGAAAAACAAGTTTGGAAAACGTTGTACGGAAAACCATCCAAAATTCGAAAACCCACCTTGAAAAAAGGAGACAAGGTTCGTCTGAATAAAATTCATCGTCCTTTTGCTAAAGGGTACTTACCCGGGTGGACAGAAGAAGTGTTTTTGGTAGAGAAAGTCAAACCCTTTCCGGCTTACAAAATCACGGAATGGGATGGGACCCCTGTCGATGGTACTTTTTACGAGGAGGACTTACAAAAAGTCACGACGGATGATGTGTTTCGAGTGGAAAAAGTACTTAAACGACGCCAGAATCAGTTGTTGGTCAAATGGAAAGGGTGGCCTGACAAGTATAACAGTTGGATCAACACTGAAGATGTACGTGACCCTACCCAGTCATAGTAGTCTAAAAGAATTTCCTAACAATCAACCTAGTTCGTTTAAAGTCCGTCTAGCGGAACCTTTGCGTTTGTTAGGTGATGATTGGCAAGTGGGTTTAGCCTCTATGTCTATACCCGATCGTGGTTTGGATTTATCCCATATTCAACCTCTGAATCAAGATTTCTTTATCATGTCCTCGGTGCGTAAGAAAAAAGATAATACGTTTGATTACAAAATACATCGGTTGACCTTGAGCGAGTTGACCCGTTTTCCTATTCAAGATGGTGTGTCTTTTATGAAAGCTGTGCAGTTATGGTATCAAGAACAATTTAATCAAGAATTCAAGCGGGAGTATGAAAGTGTGGATCAAGAGGCTGGAAAACACACGTATCTCAAGTTTTCTGTAGTAGATGGTGATGTAGTCATGGATAACAGCAAACTGATACGAAAGCGGTTCTCGGGCGTTAATGATCCGTTACCCATTTTTGCCTTTAACCAGAATTTTGGGGTCAACATGGGTTGGATTCGTCAAGATTACAAAAAAGATTGGGAACCAGGGTTAAATCTCCAGATTGTTTATCATGGCCAACGGGTTGTGACACGAGGGCAATACGATTTTCGTAACAAAGATGGGGCTAACTTGTACATGCGAGAAGAAACCGATAGCCAAGGAGTCACTTGGTTTTATTTGTCAGGTCGTTGTAGTTGGAAATTTTCAGAGTTGAACCGAATGTTTGATCGGTTAGTCACCCACCCTAACCGTTCCTTGTATGTGTATTCTGATGTGGGTGGTAGTTCGATGGTAGGCAACCGTTTTACGGATTTGTTAAAGGAAGTGCATTATCCCCGTCAAGGTCGAGGTAAGGTTTACTATGAACCAGAACATATCCACTATTTACCCGTCCGACGGGAAGTGATTGATATCATTACAGTCAATCTCACAGAAAACACCACGTCTGGCGAAAATCTGGTCAAGTTTAAAGACGATCACACTCTTGTCACCCTACACTTTAAAAAGGCTAGCGATTAAAGATATACATCATTTGTAAACATGTCGTTCTTTGTGACCCTCCCTAGTCATAGTAGCCTAAAAGAATTTCCTAACAACCAGTCTAATGCGTTTAAAGTTCGTTTACCTGAACCTTTGCGTTTAATGGGGGACAATTGGCAAGTGGGCTTAAGTTCGATTTCTTTACCAGACACGGATGTCAATTTGTCTAAACTAGCGAACCCTGATGAATACATTTTTGGTGAAACATGTTACGTCATCTTGGGGGGTGATCGGATTCAAAGAACGTTTAATTTGCGTTTTGATATTTTGAAAAACTACCGTTGGCCTATCTCGGATGGAGTGAGTTTTATGAAAGGTATTCTAAAATGGGTGAATAAGCGATTCAACGAAGTCAATTGGCTCAACTATGGATATTGGTACTTAGAAAACAGCGAAAATACCAGTTTACAGTGGAAATGGCAAGGAGACGATTTGTTTTTGGATAACAGCAACGTTGCCCGCTGGCGATATTCGAATTCAGGGGTTCAACAATATAGCCCTTTTGTAGCCTTTAACCTCAAAGTGTGTCTCAAAATGGGTTGGTTTGAAAAGAATGGTGACAGCGGGTACAAACTAGGTCCGAACCTACTCATGAGTTTTCCAGACGGTAAAGTACCTGCCAAGAATGATGGTGATTTTTACAGTGGATTGGATCCCGTGTATTTTACCAGTCAGACGGATGGTAACAACACGACTTGGATGTTTCTCAGTATGCGAGTCAATTGGACCTTTATTAATTTAAATCATGCCTTTCGAAGTGTGGTTCAAGATCCTAAGAGAACCCTTCATATCTATTCGGATGTAGGCAGCAGTACCATGGTAGGCGACAAAATTGTGGATTTACTCCGTGAAGTCCAATATGATCGTACGACCCGAGGTCAAGTTTACTTTGAACCCCGCCATATTCAATATATACCGGTACGACGTGAGGTGATGGACATTATTGAAGTACAAGTGGCTGAAACAGTAGGATCCTCCGACGATTTAGCACAATTTGGACCTGGTCATACGTTGTTGACCTTACACTTTAAACAAGCATGAAGCAAAAAGGTGGTGTGATCCCCATTGCAGCACTCGTCCCCGGTTTAATCGCGGGTGGTAAAACAGCTGTGTTATCTGCTTTAGGAGCTGCCGTAGGACATAAAACCAAACAGTGGCTGAAGAAAAAGAATAAAAGGAAGACACAAAAAGGACGAGGTCTCAAACGATACTATCATGCGCGGCGGTAGTTTAACCCGGTTTCGAACCGACGACCAAGAAGGAGAGGGGGTCATTAAAGAAACGTTGAAAGGGGGCTTGAAAGGAGCTATAAAAACACGCAACCCCCTCAAGTTACCCAGTAACATTTCAAAAGGAGCTAAAGAAGGATTTAAAAAAGGACTCAAACGAAAAGCTGAACAAGTTTTGGAAAAGGAATTGGGTAAAGTCCTGAAAAAACCCAAAGTCAAACAAGCCGTCAAAGTCACCACCGCTCTTTTTCCAAAACAAGTTAAAAAGGTTCGAGATATCTTAGGCCGTTAGTTTCATTCCTACAAAGCAAAGCTTTTAAGTTTGTGAGCTTTGAAACAGCAAAAGTCTAAAAACATGGAACCGATTCCGTCCGTACCCACCTTTCGCATGGCGGATAGAGGGTTAGTGAGAACGCGGGGTCAACAAACAGGGGGATGGATTAGTGCGGAACTCCCTAAACCACCTGGCTATGACTTTGCAAGAAGACTCGCACGGACAAAGTATATAAGAAGACGAAAACAGAAAAAGTAAACCCCATTTCATCATGGCAGGCAACATGGTACTGAGCTCCACGCTCGATTTGTTTAGAAAACCGCAGACGGATTATAGTATTGAATCCTATCGGATGGTGACCATACAGCCGACCACCACGGGTATTAACCCCATGGAATTTATTATACCGAAACTGGAAAGTTTTGTGGATTTGAATCGCAGTTACTTTACCATGGAACTCCAGATGAAAAAGAGTGATGGGAACAACTGGGTAAACTCGGAAACATTGTGGCCAACCAACAATATCGCACACACCATCATCAAGCAGATTGATCTGTACTTGAATGGGACCTTGATCAGTCCTCAATCAGACACCTATCACTACAAGGCTTATCTACAAACATTGACCAATTTTGACACCAAAGATGGACGCACTGTGCTAAGACCCGCAGGATGGTTTAATGGGATCAACCCTCCCCCACAGTGGACAGCCAACAATGTGGATACGACCTCCAATTCAGGGGCGGGACATAATGATTACCAAAATTTGGCTGCGAATACTAAACTCTTGCTAGCTAACATGAGTGCTGAAAGAAAGGAACTGGCTGGAGGAAAAGTCAGGCATTATGTCTTTGTGCCTCACTTGGAAGTGTTTCACACAGGTAAAGCTCTGGTGCCCGGGGTGGAAATCAAGATGAGGTTTCACTTTAATGACCCAAAAGTGTTCCTGGATGGGGTGGGTAAAGCGGGGCGTTTGACTGAGTCGGATATCAAGATACGATTTCATGTGTGTCAGCTCAGACTGAACGAAGCGGTTTACAGATCCATAGAAAGTAAAAGACATAATGGAAAAGCCATTGCCAAGTACCCGACCGTTCGGAGTGAAATCTGTACTTACAGCATGGAAAATACCAAGAGCCGAGAAGAAATTCGCGATTTGTTTCAGAATCGTATCCCAGACCGTATGATTGTCGCCCTGTTGGATAGTCGTGCATTCAATGGAGCTTATGACAGAAACTGTTTCTGTTTCCAGAAATTTGATCTGACTTCCATCAAGCAGATTGTGCGTGGAGAAGAATACCCTTATGAAACCCTGGATTTGGTGGGTAATGATAGCAGTCGAGATTTGCTAGGCTACTTTCGGTATCTACTGGCCAGTGGTGCTTGGTGTCATTTGACAGGTAACATGCTGGAAGAAAAAGATTGGGGAGAAGACAAAGGGTGTACCCTCTTCATGATCGACAATGTAGCCAATGGGTGTGCAGATAGTCGAAACCTTAACCCCAAGCAATCTGGCGACCTACAGCTTAAATTGGACTTCCGAGCAGCCCCAAGCAGTAATATCACCATCCTCGTGTACGGTGAGTTTGAAAATCTGCTCGAGATTGATCCCAACGGGTCTATCCTCTACGACATCTACCAGCATTAGAACTCTGTCGCTTTGAAAAAGCTCGCAAGAAACAACATGGAATATGTCCCCTTATCCACGCAAGATTGTAATCGGGTGGCGAATCAAGACCCGACATTAAAAAAGATGTTTGGAGGGACCTTTCCTTGTGATGGGTTACCTCGCCCTACGAAATCATGTTATATTGTCAACACCGACCCTACAGGGCAACCGGGTCAACATTGGATAGCGCTCTGGTTAGAAAACCAATTGATTGAAGTGATGGATAGCTATGGGTTACCTTTGGAATGGTATCGAACGACTCAACCCCTGATAGACTGGATCACGACCCTGGATAAACGACATTGGGTGACGAATGGAACGACCTTACAAGGCTTACACAGTGCTGCCTGTGGACATTATTGTTTAGCTTATCTTAAATTAAAAGCCAGGGGTGGGTCTTTATCGGATTTCTTAGCTTTATTTTCCGATCACGATTATGTGCAAAATGATCAAAAAGTCGCCACAATCTTAGATCCACTCCCTATGCCTAGTACTACGTATCAGTGTTGTCAACCTCGTGAAAAAGTAATAAAAAGCGTTGCATGGTATATCACGGTCTGTTTTTACTGTGTACTGTCTAAAGAATAAGAATGAATTTTCCGATAGTGCAACCGTTTCAGATTCATACCCCTTCGTCTATCTTAGTGGTAGGCCCATCGGGGTGTGGAAAAACAGTGTTTACGCAAAAATTGTTAGGGGAGAACTTGGATTTGTTTGAAACGTACCCTCAAAGTATTCATTATTGTTATGGTGCTTGGCAACCCAAGTTTAATGACATGACGTTTGCGCAATTTCATGAGGGAATCCCTGAATTAGAAGAGTTAGACCAATGGTTTCCCAAAGGCAAAGGCATTTTAGTGATGGACGATCTGATGGATGAAGGAAGTCATGATAAACGGGTGTTGGATTTATTTACCAAACATTCCCATCATCGGGACATTACGGTCTTGTACTTATGTCAGGATATGTTTCCAGCCGGAAAATATGCTAAAAGTATTTCACGAAACGCGCATTATGTGATTGCATTTAAAAACCCGCGCGATCAATTAGGGGTTCGTAATTTACTACTACAAAGTTTCCCTACCTGTTGGAAAGAATGTTTAGAAACCTATCAAGCCTGTACGCAAGAACCGTTTGGCTACATGTGGTTAGACTTACATCCCGCTTCTGGCGATGAGGAACGCGTGTTATCCCATGTGTTAAAAGACCAAGGTTGGACCCGAAGTTATCAGAAAAGGAAAAAGAACCATGAGGGTCAAATCATCAGACGAATGGCAACAATTTGTTAAAAACGTTCTAGACAAAGCCAAAACGATGTCTCCTGATTCCATGGATTACGATATGATATGGTATTTCTACCAACGCATCAAGCATGGCCCGATTCCTATAAAAAAGATGATACAAGACTATGGAGAATCTTATTTTCGCGAGCTAATTGAAACGTTAAAACCATGGTCTCCTCACTACAGGAAGATCCTAGGCTAAAAACCTTGTTTGATTTTTATCATCATCAATGGTGGACCTATAAACAACGTTGGAGTTATTTTAAATGGATTTACACGGTCTTGAATGCCTTGGCTCTACTTTTAGTCGCCACCGGGATGATTGTAGGACCGATCATTCACAACTCGATTTTAGTGGCTGTGTTAGCAGCCGCAGGCACCTTTGTCAAAGGATGGAACGAGTTTAAACAATATCGACATAAACTCAGAATGAGTGCGTTTGCTTACACCACCTATGCCAAAGCTTTGAATGAATTACGACAAAGTATGAGAGACCATAACACGAATAATCTTCAAAGTTTTATTATCAAAATGACGAGTTTGGATGATATCATAGTGGATTTAGCTCCACCGATTCCCACTCGAGTGTCCGAAGCTTATAAAAACAAGTATCAACCTTGTGAAGTGGATAACTATAAAAGACCACCGACCCCGTACCCACGATGTCAAAAATTTTTCAGCGAGGAGGCGCCTTACGTCGAAGAAAGCCACGTTTAGTGGATAAATTGGCTTACGGGGCTAGTTTTTTGTTAGCAGGTCCAGCTCCCACTTTTACGACCGCGGCAGGTAAACTCGCAGGTCAAGCTTTGAAAGGAATTACAGATAATATTAGACATTATCGACGACGACAACGATGAGACGATTGGAACAACATAAACCTTTTTTTAAAGCGTTAGCAGATCAACCCAGTCAAGTTTCCAGACGACAACTCCTGTTACAAGCCACCAAAGATCAAATCAATATGTTGAGTGAAGTGATTTTAAACTTGTTGAAACAAAATGTCAGTGTGGACCCTAGTTTGATGGCCAGACTACGAAAACATAAACAGATTCTAAGACAACTACGACTACGACAACATTCGGTGAAAAAACGTCGTCAGATGCTGATGGAGGCTAAAGGTAATACACTGTTTCGGGATCTACACGATTTGGTCTGTGTATGCTTAAATAGAAGTTAGTTCTTACGCTTTTATTATTAGAAGCTGTGCTGTGTTCAGACATGGAGGGATTTTATAAAGTACCCGCTCAAGTCTGGGAGGACCTGATTGAATCGTATCGTGAGGGCTTGACGGATAATACACAACTGACTAAAGCCGCCAAATTAGCCGCGGAAAAGAATTTATGGTTGGCTTCAGGATACCCACCTTCTATCATTAACGCGAACATCAAACCTTTGTCTAAAGAATTGGGGCATTTAACCAAACGACTCAGAGAGGAAGGGGAAGAGGAAGGAAACCCGATCCCACCTAAACCTATAAAAAAGACCCCCAAGATAACACCCAAGATAAGAACCAAACCTAAACCAAGTACGGTTAGAAGATTACTCCCGACCCGTCCTGACGACACCAACCCTAAACCCAAAAAACGAAAACGGCAAACCGAAGTCGAAAAACTACAACCCAGACCCGGATGGGAAGAATGGGGTCTCGGAAGAAAACTAAGAAGACAACTCGAGTACGACGAAAGCCCTTAGGCATTCAACAAGGAGGTGCCTTTGATGTCCAAAAAGCCCTTACCAAAACAGGGATTGAATTTCACTGGCCTGGTTATCAATATTTAGGACCGGGTACCAAACTCAAGAAACGATTGGCAAGAGGAGACCCAGGGATTAATCGGTTGGATAAAATTGCCAAACAACATGATATTGATTATGATCAAGCTAAAAATTTGAGGGACAAGTGGAAAGCAGACACCAAAATGATTAAAGCCATTGAGGCCTTACCCGGCAAGAAAACCATCCCTGAAAAAATTGTGAAACGTATCATGCAAACCAAAAAGAAATTAAAACTGTGATTATAAAAAATCTGCCTGTTTATTCTAAAATCCTATTTACAAAACACCTATGTTCTAATCCTAACTCTAGTTACAATCCCTTTTTACATGTGTTTTGGATAAGCCCTACTGAAAACTATTTACAAAGTTTATTACCTACATTTTAAATCCTAAGTGCCCTCATGACTTTTTTACCGTTCGAAGCGAAGCTTCTATCTTTCTTACTAATCCTTGTCTACTGTCTAGCCGCTTTACAAATCTAAGAGTGCATTAATATCTACGGCCATGTCCGTGGTATCTAAATGTCCGTACCCATAAGGGTAAGTCAGAAAACTATCTGCATCCACCACCCGCTTATCAAAGACTAACTGATAGTTCTTGATCTCGGAGATTGTTTTCAGTTGTAAATGTTCCACATCCCGCACAATTTTGTGAGCTCTGGTAATAGGATGTTTACGACGTACCATTTGTCCTGCAATGAACTGGGGATCCTGAATCTCCTGAAGCACGTTGTTTCTCAACACGGTATAGTTCAATTGTTTGCTCCCTTCCACGTTTAGGCTGAATCCTTTGACTTTGCACTCTTCCTTATTGTCATCACGCACATAACCATAGTTTTTAGGACCGGCACTAGCGAACTCCTTTATGGTACGGAACTGCTTGGTTTTCTTACACCATAACTCATCCGTCAAGTCTCCGAGATAATCTCCTGTGATGGGTTGGTAGTGGGATGGGTTGGACGGGTCGATTCTGAGTAAGATGCTGTCTGTGTCGTAGTACAATATCTGCTCACCTCCTTTCTTCAGCTCCTGATACAATTTAAGCCGCGCCCAACAGGTGGTAAATGCTGCCACGAAGATATTGCACTTGCCGTTGATGTCCTCTGCTTCTTTACGGAGCGTGTAGAACACGTCGAGAGCGTCTTCACTGGTTTGAGTGGGGTCCGTTCGGTCAGGCAACAGCTGGATCTTCTGGATGTCAATGCGGTCCGATTCCAAGAATTCATGGAATTCCTGAGGTGAGGTGATGTGTGCCACTTGGGTCTTGTTTGGGCGCTGACCGAACTTCCCCCACATGGAGTTCAACATCAGTTTGGCTAAACTTCTGAGTCCTGGATTGGCGCCTTTGTCGAGTTCTTCTCTTCTAAGATCAATGTTCTCCCGTGCTTTAAAACGCCTGATGAATTCTGATTTTTTCTCCTCCGTGTCACACCAAGCTGGCCATCCACTCGCCTCGGTTTTAATACGGTACCACTTGTCAATGTACCCAGAGAACAGACCTTTTTTTCTCTGATCTTCAGGGAAGTGGTAGACTTCAATGATACGAACCACTTCATACCCTTGACTAACGGCTTCTTCAATCTCAGGCGTGCACCATGTGCCTATCATTTCTCGTTCTTGATCCGTGTGCGGGCAGGCGGGACTTCGTTCTAACAGCGGGCGTTCTAACTGGTCTTCAGCACAGGCGGCGCAGAGCGGGAACAACAACTTGCCTTGAATACGCACCGGTAGTACAGGATGGTAGAGCTGACGTGGTGGGCGGACAATGCACTGGGCCACTCCAAAATAATCGTGGATGTTCTGATTCTCTGGATTGTAGTGGACTTCTGGATGTCCCGTCGGGTATTCAGAATACTTATTACAATAAGGATAGAGACTTGTAAAGTCATAGTATTTGATGATCTCTCCATCTTCACATCGGTGGAACAGGGTTGCCGCATTCGTCCTCCCCCCGAAGAAGGAATCCCTGGGGTTCATTCGGTCTTTGAGGGCTAAATTCTTCACGAAGGCTGCAATCTCCGGGTTCTGCTTTTTCTGCTCCTCCCATTGACAGGACCACATTTCCACGACTTGGTACCCGCAGCTACGGAGTTTGGCGGTTTTTTCGCGAGTGACCTCACGGACTTCATACATCTGTCGGTTGTCCAGTCGGGTATGGCGTTCGGTTCTGTTCGGGAAGCACGTCTCGCAACCGTGCCAGAAGCAACCCTGGAACTCGTAGATGGTGTTGGTGCTCTGACAGAATCCCTACTTGACCGCAGTACTGGATCACTTTTTCACCCCCATTGGCTGCGTGCTGGATGAAGTAGGCGCGTTCAGAGTGAGGGACTTTCATGTCATCATCTTGCTGTTCTTGCTCCACGGTGTAATCTTGACGTTTTTGATGTTGCATCCAGAGAAGCCATTCCAAGGCTTGTTTTGACTGATTCCCCTTGAGACCAGCCCAGCCGTAGGCAGGTTCAGAAGCAATGGTGTTGTCGTCCGTACGGTTGATCATGTCCCGATTACACGCACTCGCGATAGTCACATGATCGAATGGGTTAAAGCCTGGGATGATGTTTCCTTTCGCATCCACGGTCTCCGTCTCCTTCATGAACAGTTTTTGAAATGTTTGACACCCTTCACGTAATATGGTGACGTCCATGGCACAGTAACTCTTAATGTCTCGCCGCATATCAAACACAGCATTGCTCTTGACTTGATCCGCATGCCATTGTTCAAACTTCTTAAGATCTTCGACACCCATGGTCTCCGGCATGTAGAAGGACTTGTCGGGAAGAGGTCCTACGTAGTCTTCATTCTCCTTAGTATTGAAAAGATGGGGGAAGTACCCCTTAGCATAGTGCAGTTCCTCTCCGTTGGAGTCCTTGTAGCTGAGACCAAACGTAGCTGGGAAGGCCTTGAGCGGCATGGCGAAGAAATTTAATGAATCTATGAAGCGAACATGAAAATGCTCGAGTTCTAAGATTTTAGCCCCGTTCCGTATCTGAGAGACTTCTAACCCGTCGCGGTACATTTCGTTGACGACAAAGTAGCCATCGTAGGCTTGCATGTTGTGAGCAATGGCTACCACTCTTCGCTGATTTTTATCACTGAGTTCCTTAAGTTCTTTGATAAAATGTTCGATACAGGTTTCTCCCCACAAGGTAACTTCATCTCCCAGGTCCGTCTGATAGATGAGCAGGTTGGCCACGTGCGTTCCGGTTTCTTGCTGTGCTTCGATGTCATAATAGACGTGAATCGGAGGATTGTCATAGTACGGGTTCGGTTCTTTGAGGTTGTCTGCTTCTTCCTCTCCAAACAATTCTTCGGCTAAGTCAGAGGGCTCCACATCGGAATCTGCGTCCGCGGTCGCGGCTTCTGCTGCCTTCTTGCGTCGTTTCGCCAGTTTCTTCTCGAGAGCTGCTGCTTGACGTTTCGCCCGCACCTTGGCCGCACTTTCAATAAAACATTTGTGATCTTCAAGCAGCACATAGTCCAAACAGGTGGGACAGGAGGCGTACCCGCAGACGTGGTTCTTGATCTCTTGTTTGGTGCGGTTAAGCTTCTTACAACGCGGGCAGCGACGGATGGTCTGACAGATGCTGTCGTGGGTTGATTCTTTACCCGCTGCGTTAAACTTGAGGTGATGGTTAAAGCAGATCTCGCCGTGGAAGTACCGACCACAAGGACCACACTTGTGTTTAGGTTTGAGGTTCTGCGGTTGGGCTTCTAGAAAACCAGGGCATTCATCGCGTCTACAGCAAGGGCAGAACTTGACATTCTCCACAGACTCACAACGGTGATGGCCTTCCACTTCATAACCGCGGAAACAGTATTTGCACACATACGAGGTTTGACGATACCCAGTCAGACTGGAACAACCATGGTAATGGTCGTCAATGTGGATAATCGGTAGGACCTTCTTGTCTGGAGCGTAGGGGGAAAACGCGACCGCTTCATGATTACGTCCAGCGTAAATGCAGACCAATTGGTAGCCAGGGAGGACCGCTTGAAATTTCGCTAACTCGTCCGCACCTACGGCACACTCGGGGTCTACACCAGCTGCTTGGCACAGGGCCAGGGCCGCGTCTCGTTGCGTCTTGTCTGAGCTTCGATGATCCGTTTTGGTGAGTTTTCTCCTCAGGGGATGGATTTTTGGGTAGTCTACCGCGGCTTTGGAGGCCATGGTGGCTCTTGCAGCACAGTAATTGTCGTTCGGGTTCTTGATCTTGATAATTGACTTGTTGGTGGCGAGGAACTTGGTGATTCCTTGGTAGGCAGCTTTACTACGTCTACCACGGTTGCGACGACCACGGACGTTCCGGTAGACGGGAGCGACGGTTGTTACCTCCATATGGAAAGAGTCATTCATCACGAAATCCTCGTTACTGTTGAGCGTGTTCTGCAAATTGTTAAAGATGTCATCGACGCGGCTAGGGTTGTGTCGCCAATCCCCCACGGTCATACCATTTGAGCGGTACGTTCCAGCTGAGAGACGGTTGGAGAACAGGTCAAAGAAGAGACGGTGGTTGTCTGGAATGGCGTCATTATCCAGGACTTGGGCGACCGAACGCTGCATTGCGTCACGGATGGCTGGCGCGAGTTGATCTATCACGTTCCCCACTTGACGAAGCTGTACGTTGTAATTGCGTTCAGCGACTCCATAACGACGGTTGGTACGGCGAGGGAGAGGTTGCAGCTCAAATTCAAAACGTCCTGGTTGATTGGGGTCCACTGCTCCACCATCCTGCTCGATCAGTTGACGCTGAAATGCTCGCTGTTCTTCTCTCCGCTGATACAATTCCATCGCGCGGTCTGCAAACTCACCGTCTTCATAAGCCTCCATGGCTTCGATTAAATCCGAGTCATCATCAAAGAAATGCTCGTAGGCTTCCATATCTTATCTAAGAGTTAAGGAAAAACCCGGGTATCAGTTTCAAAAATGTTAAGTCCAGTCGTGAGCGGTCGTCAATTGGTTGGGTGACTTGTTTTGATCCGTATGGTAATTTTTAGTCGTCGCTATGATCCGTATGTCGTTAAACTCTTACGAAGCGAAACTGATACACGGGTTATCTACTTAAAGACACTTTAAGAAAGATGGAAGTTTCTTAAGCAAAGTCAACCAAATGTAAGCGACTGTTACCAGAACCATCGGTGTAGTTCACGTAGGTGAACACGCGTTGACCTGTGTTGACTTTGAAAAGAAAAAATCCTGAGGCCAAATGGTTGTCTACTTACTTAAAGACACTTTAAGAATGGTGTGGTTTTCTTAAGAAAAATCAACGGTTTGAGTTTTCAGTAGTGGTTGTTGATGAGTAAACACGCTTTGGGCAACAAAGTAGGCTGCTTGAGGCGAATGTCTACGGACAACGAACCTACGCGTCCTCGCACTCGTTGGTTTTTCAAGAAAATCAGCCGAATTGGTTTGACTAGTAGATAATGAAAAGGATACTTACATTCGTGGTCCAATGCGTAGCTGAAAGCGTCAAGTTCTTGTCTTCTAAGCTTAGTTCTTCTTGTTGCGAATCTCGAGGCTGAATCTTGTGATAGCTCTTAACTGACTCAAGGTCTAGGATGAACTGAATGGAAATCGTGGGTTTTTATAACAGACTTTTGGCTAGCACGTGCGTGGTTTATTGTGACGTAGCGTTCTATTGAATTGGGTGCAGCTGTTTTGTTCTATTGAATTCGGCGCGGCATGTTCAGGCAAGCCCGCTCGATTATCATATAAATCGTTCACTGAACAAAGCTTTTTTATTTTAGTAAAAACATGGAAGAGATCACATTGATTATTGATCTGGAAGGTTTTCATCTTTCGCGTGGTTTTATCGTGCGAGAATTAGGTTGGTGTACCATCCAAGGTGAAAATGATAGTCAGCATTTTTATTCTCGTGTGCGCTACCGCGATTTAAATTTTAAAGATCGGCAAACTGTCAAATATGTCTACCGCCATGTGCACGGTTTACGCTTTGAGGCAGCTTTCCGAGAAGCAGCTTTACCGCAACGCGATCTTGAAGGGGTAATTAGAGCACTTTACCGCGGCGGAGTTGTGGCCTACAAAGGCGGACATTTGGAAAAAGATCTATTGGACAAGATGGAGTTACCGTCTCTTAATTTAGAAGAGTTGGGCTGCCCGAAAGCCGAATCGCTTTGGTTATGGAGTTATACCGCAGAAAAATCATGCGGACATCACAAAGAACACATCTCCCAGTTTATTCATTGTCCAAAGCAAGAAACCTTTTTATTTTTTCAATGGTTACAAGATCAATTGAAAGTCAATGAAACGCATATAAACTGACAAATTTTTGGAGCGTTCATTCATTCTACGACCATGGAGGCTAAACAGCTTTTTGATCAGATCAATACCTATTTCGGTTTTAAAATACCACTACTGAAGTTTGAAATTTTTCAATACTGGTTACAAATCTTTCAAAACGATGAGGTTGTTTGTGGATTTGGTTTATTAGATCCCAAACGCACTCATTTATACGATACGACAGGTATCATGATTCAAGCCGCTATCCTGTTAAAGAAGAAGACCTTTGTTTACGATGAAGAGACGGAGCAGTGGTACGTAGCGCGCCTTTACCAGCAGAAAACCAAGAAAAAAGGAATGAAGACCTGGCATCGTTTCGTTCGTTGTCAACGTCCACCACATCCGTTCTTTTACATCTATACACGAAATATCAAACCGTCAACTCAAGCGTACATTAAGAAGATCACTCAGGAGACATCTTACTAACTCGGTTCTTTTAGGAACCAAAAACCAACAGCTCTTTTAGGAGCTAACACTTTTAATAAAGTTTATGATCAACAAAGCTAACAAAACGATAGTTTTGTATTAAGCAAAAAATATTTTTTGCACAATCGAAACGATTGAAAAATAAAACTAGCAGAACGAGGTTTCGATCCTCGGACCTCTGGGTTATGAGCCCAGTACGCTACCACTGCGCCATTCTGCATCTTCCAATCTTTTTTATTTTTGTTTTGATCCTTATAGGAGGATTTTACATAAGACAACAATTGACAGGAGCATGTTTAATATAACCTTTATCGAGTCCCCAACTCCTATAACTTTTCGTTCCACCCTGCTTTTTATAAGCTTGATATTCCCGTTTATACCGCGAAAGCATCTTTCTCCCTTCAGCCGCAGTCGGTTCTGGTTTTTTCAAAGCTTTGACTAAATCGCTCGTGACTTCAAATCCTTTCTTGACATCCACAACCCACGGGACCACACCACCTTGTTGACTTTTCCGAGCTTTCTTTTTCTTGGGTCGTGCCATCTTTTGCTTCGCCAGACCTATAACTCGAGTATTTATAGAAACCGATCTACGCGTAAGCCGGGTATTGTTCTTTTTCTACGAAATTATGTTGGGTAGAAAAAAGCTTGTATTCCGTTGTGACCTCTTATGCTTCTACATACTTTGTAATGACGTTTGAGGCTAGGAAGTCGTGTAAACCCTTTTTGACAATAAGGACACGAATAGATCTTTTTCGGTTTCACTTGTTGACAACACTCTTGTTGATGGCGTTTTAAAGTCCAAGAGCGTGTAAAACTTCTGGGGCATTTATCACAATCATAAGTCTTTATACCACACACATCACAACCCATCTTTGGTGAAATGAATCCTCTTAAAGTGGTGCTTTATTTATACTTGATCCGTATGGAATTTGTAGCCAACTTGACTTTTGTGAATTGTTTTGGTTCGTATGGTAATTTTGTGAGCGAACTATTCTATAGATTATATTTGAGTCGTTTCTCAGCCCGCCGCGGCGTGGCGCAGGTAGGTAGGTAACGGGTTACTAATTCTAATTCTCTTCTACTCTTGCAGGTTCGAATCCAGCAACAGCATCCCAAATTCTTTTTTTCTTTTTCTAAGTAAGAAATACGAAGAAGAAACCTTCCCAATCCAAGATGGCGACTTAGGGTTCACAACCAAAATAAACTTAGGGTTAGAAAAAGATGACGGACGAAGAAGAAACCTTCCAAGATGGCGACCGATCAAAATAAAACTTAGGGTTCAAATCCAAGATGGCGACCGATCCAAGATGGCGACTTACCTCATTAGTATGCTAATTAAATCCACCAGAGTACCTTACATATACTC
>Ga0126336_10000101_pt1 | contig 22918 bp, 15 predicted proteins | sample SidCmetagenome_FD_92530 | JGI IMG/M metagenome (GOLD analysis project Ga0126336, IMG submission 92530) | Coral microbial communities from El Islote,Puerto Morelos, Mexico - Siderastrea C C metagenome | ecosystem: Host-associated > Invertebrates > Cnidaria > Coral | place: El Islote,Puerto... | reverse complement strand
TTAACCCTTTGAAGCCCAAATTAATTTTGCTAAATTTGGGCAATTTTAAATCATAAATAGTAAAAAATCAGTAGGAAATGTTTTATTGCAGCTGTCTAAGTGAAACTTGCACACCTCATTGTCAAGACATGGGGCTACATTTTCACAGGCTATTCGAAACAAACGACACTAATTGACACCTGTCATATCAAGATAAACATTAACAACAAAGATAAGTAACAAACAAACTTAAACAATTTCACATTAAATTAAAAAGGTTAACTGGACTTGGAAGAGGATTGACTTGACGGAATGCAACCTTAATCAACAGCATTTATACTAGTTTTTCAGCATTGTCTCATTATCTTCTAATCATTATGTTAAATAGGCTGGGAAAGACCAAGAATTTTGTCCGCCTGAACAGGGTCAGGGATCGAGAGGCACACAGCACTTCTCTAGCCAAATTTCTAACAGTACCATCCCTCCCAGAAGCCCATTCCCAGATCTGGTAGGCTGATGGTCATGCGAAAGTTAACGCAAATTCCACCCTCCCGCCTGGGATGAGGTGGTGAACATGTGAGAGTCAACACAAGTATCACCACCTCCTCGTGAGTTGCACAGCATGCTGACGATCTCTGGAAGTAAGGAAGTCAAGGAATAGGTAGCGACCACGACGAGTAGCTGTGATTGAAATTTGTTTCAAAATTACATCTGCGGTGAAATCGACATGTTGAGTGCGAACAAATCGGTGAACCTGGACTCCGTTAGTAGAAGGCACAAAAGATATTTACGTTTAACTCTAGTTCTGACGACTCAGAATCCGGAAACACTACGAATCTGGATTCTCCTAGCGGTTTTTTCCAGTGGAAATTTCCTCGCCTTAGTATTTACTGCAAGATCTGTTGTGACGAACCCGGGATCGTTTAGAATCCGGATTAATTTAGTAGTTATTTTAATCGTAAACGGTAAGGACAATATTTCTCGCCTTAGTTTTTTTCTGTTAATACTAATAAGGAGACTGTTTTCTTTTTGGCTTTTTGAGTGACAGAGTATTCCCGCAATCATAGATTCGTAATAGTTTAAGAGAAAGGTAATCTTTTCACAAAGCAATCCTCGACTCGGCTTTATCTCGTATACTAGGCTTTTATTTGATTCCAGCGTTTAAAAGTCTAACAAAGGTTTGGCGGTTTAAAATCTAAGCAGGATGCAAGATGCGAGAAATTTTAACAAGTAAAACCCGCTAGCACTAGTGACATACCTCTATTTTCTCCTTACAATATCACTACTAGATCAAACCTTCAGATCATGAAAATAGAGAAAATGACTACCAAGGATAAGACGGCTTGACGTTTTATCAGACCTTCCGATCCCAATTAGAACCGGAGAACATGCATGTTGATATTGGGGGGTAAAACCAGGACGTGGAATGAAAATATAATGGTTATGGAGGGAACGGAATTTGCTACTATTTAAAGGAAGCCGGGATACGGGATAGTTATCTAACTGATGACATAATGTGAGAGTACTTGCTAGGAGAATTTAATCATCCTATTAGAGGAAATTAACGCTCTATGAAATTAACGTGAATTGTAAAAATTCGCGTTGATTGAAGTCGCTTTAATTTTTGTGAGTGGAGCGTTAATTTCCAGGACCTTAATTTCCATCATTTCGATCCCATTTTGATCCAGTCCAGAAATTCTTGACACCTAGAAAACAATAGCTTTCCAACATTTAAGCAGAATTACATTAAACACAATTGTCTGTAAAGAAATTGCTTCACACGCCTTTAGATCTGTTTTGTTCATATTTTTAAATTCAGTCATGAAATAAATTTGTTCTAATTGTGACCATAAACTGTGTTTCTTTGTGTTAATGGCGTTATTTTCTCGCGTTTTGAAATTTGACCCCCTCTTTTGCGTTAATTTCCTTTATTGGGAAGCAATTTTCCCTTCTTTCTTTTCTCTTTTTTAAGAAACTTATTGAACAATGTGCGATTTTCCCTACAATTCACGTTAATTTAGGTCGCGTTAATTTCAAATTAGGTAACCTTGAAGAGATTGACTAAAATCAAAAAGGCACATCATCCGTTCGCATGTTTTGAAACATGATAAAAGGCACTGCTTTCCATTTAGATCACAAATTACCCTGCTAGCAGAGGTTTTTTTTAAACTTGCCGCTCCTTTTTCGTGTACATAGTCTTTCTACGGCTGTCTTTAGCGTTGTTGTTTTCTTCCACAACAACAACGGTAAAGACAGCTGTTAAAAGACTACGAAAAAGAGGCGGCAAGATAAAAATCTCCGCTAGCAGGGTACTCGCAAATTTACAACTTCAGCGTTTTTTAATTTTCCCGATAAATACACGAGAATTTCATGCGATCTAGGCAGGCCAATGATCAAAAAGCGGAATTTCTGCGAGAAATATGCATGCTACTTAATCTGTTGTCAATGGATAGTTTACTGTTTATTATTGCGTTTTCATATTTCCAGAGAACCCTACGCAACAGAAATCTTTTGATCAGTCCGCTTACTAGGCGACTTTTTAATACTAGGCTTGATTCCCAGCCGTTGAGTGAGTGCGGAACGCGGTTTCACGAAACGATTGGAAATCGAGCCTATCAAGAGTTTCCGTTTTATTTTTTCAAGAACCATGAGGCAACTCAAGTTAGCTTCATTATCTTAAGCTACAGTGCTATTTTTCTATACGCCAAGAATTTTCCATCAGATTGAGACGCTAGTGAGAGACCGGTCATTATTTAGCGCCTGGGGAGGGGGTTGGAGGATTTAGGGGAGGACACCGCAACATTTACGTGATCTCCCCATAAGGCATTATAGTATTTTAATGATTCCCTCTCATTGGTGATGTGAACGTTTATGATCTCCCCTTCCTCCTCTCCTGGCCACCACTTATACCTGAGTGTTACCGGTGTTATTTTATATCATGGTACTTACGGTCTCATGGAGCGTGAACAGCCACTATGGACAATTGTTCGTCTGATATGAATGTGATTGTCAAAGGACTACTATGTTCATTCAAATCCGCCAACACAAAATCATTGTCGCTAGCGTCCTCCTCACTTTCGGATTCTTCATCCTCGGATTCAACTCCATCTCCATCACTAGACAGTTCGTCTGTGTCCTCAGTCTCTTTGTTCTGTCGCTAATAATGACACCGAATAGGTTTTATTTTGTCAGGCTTCCGACCGATAGTAGTCAAGCCATGCTCTTTCAAATACAAGTCGAGTTCTCTCACTCGCACCTTTGTCACATTGCCACTCTCAACGAGGGCAACCCACTGAAAGTCCTTGTACGTCCGTTCCTCCCATTGCCTTCTTCGATCCTCAACTTCTCTTGTTCTAATATCTCTTCGAGTGTCAATATCTTTCAGTTGATTAATATATGTTATGACATTCTTCTCTTCAAAAGTGTATTTCGAACAGAAGATCTTGATGGTATCTTGATCGTTAATCCCGGGGGGGTACTCAAGTATAATTTGGGTGGGTATGTGCCGCCCGGGTCTGCAAAATAGGACCCCGTTTTAGAAAGATTTTGCATTCAAAATGATACCCCTTTCTAGAAATAGGTCAATTTTTAATACCCCGTTCTAAAAATGGAGATAATTGCAATAACCAGGGTTTTTTTACGTTATTTCTTCGTTTTGTCGACTTATACATCCAAATACAACAATTCTTCTTCTACACAAATCAGCTACATCATTGCTTCGTTTTGAGACTTGAAGATAAAGCCATGATTGGCGATTTCTTTATTTACCATCTTGTTAAAATTGTCTCAGAAATTTTTACTTAATGTTTGTCCCGAAGTTCTGTTGATAAAATCAATTTAGCGAATCAAGAAAATACAACTTGAACAAAAAGTCAAGGAAATTCGGTTCTCTAAATACAAAAGTGAAAAAGTAGCTTCAAACAAATTAATTTATATGTTTTGTTATGCTTGGTTTATCACTTTCTGCTTCACTATCTTACTTGCATTGCGTCGGTTTCAATATCAGACACCGCAATGTGGTATATTCTGACGCGATATTACTCCCCGCTCGTCGCGTCGGAACCATGCAAGCGCGTTATTACACGATAATTACCTTACAACACGCGTACTACGCGTAACACGGGATACAACAATTTCTTCGTTATGTATTTTTGTTTTAGTTTTAGTTAAGAAAACTCTCTATTAATAATTTCAAATGACTGCTGACAATTTTAAGATTTCGTGCGTTCGAATATTATACCCCGTTCTAGGAAACATCTTTAAAATGGATACCCCGTCAAGATCAGGAGTCCCAAAATCACGACCCCGTTTGGCGGCACATACCCGTATAGGTATTGTGGGGGAGTACCCCCTCGGGTCGTTAATACTGATGGAATGTTCTCCATAAAACAAGTCCTGCAGACATTTTCTTGGTAGATACTCGTCCGATGTCCTGCCTGTCGATTTCGTCTGATAAACATCCATGAAATGTCCAGGATTGCTTGGATCTGATCCCACCCATATGCTGTTAGAACACCAAGAACAGAGAGTGCCTCCTTACAGGCATCACGACAAAGTCCATGAAGAGTTCTCCTCGGACATAGTGGTCTTCGATAAAGTATTCGATCTTTCTGAAATATGCTTGCTACACCAGGTACTTGCGTTTTGTTTCTTGCTGAGGCTGCCCGATAGTTATCAAGGTGAACCGAATTGAAAAAGAATAATTCCTCAGGGAGCTCACTCACTCTACTCTTGACATATTCTATAAGCACGGGGGCATCGTCAATCCGCTCGGAAACCTGTCTGCACACGTACCAGGCATTTTTCTTCACCCGCTTCTTTTCGTATTCCTCGTACGACTGGAGTGACATTTGGTTGATTTCCTCTTCCACCAAATCTTCAAATCTTGATCCGATACTTTTCCCATACAAGAGAAAAGATTACAGGAGAAGGCACTTGCACATCTACGAAAACGTACCTCTAGAGAGGTAGCGGAAGAGGTTTTTCATTCAATCAAGGAGAAGAAGAGTATGGCAGGCGTCGAAGCCACTCCGAGTTTACCGGGAAATTAAAAATGCGTGTTCATCTGTACCCTCTGTTTTGGCTATTGGAAAAAGCGTTTTTAACACAAACTTGGCTCATCTGGAGGGGGTAGTGGCCAGTTTAAAAGCCAAAAAAAATTCAAGGGTTAAGCTTAGGCGAGAAGTCTATCCAAGAGTCAGTGGAGAAGGTTGTCGAAGAATCAGTGGATCGGACGAGGCTGTCCAAGAGTCAACTATAACTAGAAAGTTTGTTCTAGGGGCGTTGGAATAAAAGTCAGTTCCAAAGAACCAGACGTTTCGAGGCTGCTGCCTCTTCTTCCACGGCCCATAGAACAAACTTTCAAGTTATATTGTAAACCATGCGCCACACAGTTTCTTCAAAAGAGTCAGTGGAAGAGGCCTAGGCTGTCGAAGAGTCTACAAAGGAAGGGTTAGGGAACTGAAAGGATTGTGAACCAGTCATACCAAAGTAAACATTTCATTGCAGTCATACCAAAATAAATATTTCGTTGATATTTGTACATTTTTGCTGTTTTCTTTTTTTAATAATACGGTATTGTGAGGTCGCGTTTCACGATTCTTTTTCGATCGGTCTCTTCAGTGCCCAGGACTTCAATGACTCTTTATAGAATTTGAATGAATTTAGAACTTAATTCAAATTTTAAGAATGGATTAAGCAGTTTTGTTCAATGTTAAACACGACATAAAAACTCAGCTAACTGAAGTCGTCTGAAGTCATTTCCATGGGATTAACTGAAGGTGTACAATGTGCGTGTAAAATGTGCCATTGCCTTACCATAATTGTGCACGACCACTGATCTTGTTAGATCGTGTCTGAATAGCCAAATAGAAAAGCCGCCAAGGCATAAAAATGGCATTTCTTTGTCAAAACTTTCTAAAGTAGGAGAATACAATCCATAAATATATTTTCAATTGGCGTTTTTACATTATTTACAGTGATCCCCCATCTAAAATCCTAAAAAATTTTTTGTGTCCCCCCCCTAGATTATGGCTGATCCCCACCTCCGTTCTTGTGAAAAAACATATGATCCCCCACAAATCCCGTGAGCCCCCCCCTCTGGGAGACAAATAATGACCGGTCCCCTATATGAACAAGCGCTAATCCTTGGCCTAGGCGGGATCGGGATAAAGTTTCTAGAAGTGGCGGGATAGTGGTATCGATGGGGCCAAGAAAGGGGTGGGATGCAGTATTTGAAAAGCCTATTTGTGGAACCTCTTTTTAAAAATATTGAAAGAAAATATTATTCTGCATATTGTGGTATGCTGATTTTCCTGGATGTCGTCGTCACGCGTCGCGTTCGCGTGATTCGGTAAATCAGCAATCCATTCCATTCCTGATTTTTCACATAGTACAGTTGTAACGCGGGCTCAATCGAATCATATTTCCAACGCAAGCAACTCCGACGGGTAGTCCGACGGGTATCATTTCGGCATCACTAAACGTTCACTCCTAATCAGCAGATGGCTACAGCCAGTTTTTCCCTAATAGCACGACGAATTGCTCCTCAGATTGTCCGTAACTGTAGGTATTCAATCAGTCTACAACAATCCAGAAGTGTCGCGCCATTATACGAATCATTTCGTAGAGCGTTCTCTTCGCGAAGGTGAGTGTATGAAATTTTTATACTATACCGAGCTCGCATGCCTAGTCAGAAAAGTGTCATGTATTTCAGAGGTTTTGAGATAGTAAATTGCCGCCATAAAAGTGCTAAGAAAGATGTTAAGCTCCTTGATAATGTTTCCCAGCTAGTTAATTTTTTCTGTTTGCAAAAAACAATCACATTTCTTATTCATAGGCATTGTACTGTAGCAATAATAATTTTAAGCTCAAGTGGGTGTCAGGACAAATGAGAACTTTAGATCGTGCGACATCGCAATAGCATCAGACTATTTATAAGTTTTCTTAACGTACAGGAGCTAATTTATGCTATTTATTTCCAGTTCCCAAACGAAGTCATTTTTCGCCTTTTCGGCGAAAGTTATTTAAATCACCTGAAAAATTCAACAGGTAGCAGACAGACGTTTGGGCTGTTTGCTTAGTTAGTATAAGCTAAGATCTTTAACCCTTTCGTTATACAAACACAATAAGAGAAGTGCGAAACTGCTTAACTATTGTTCGGGAACACAATGAATTCCCATTCAATTAGACTGGAAACTATGTAAATATGTTGATTGTTTTGAATACACACCCAAGTTACCGGTATTACAGTTGTAAGAAAGTTGAAAATTAATTTCGGTGTTGATCTCATTTCTCAAATGATATCAGTTCTCATTTTGGGTTGGAAGACTTAGATAACTACCCTTTGAATCACCAAAACACTAGTTGGAGCAATTTCAGAATACCCGGCCACCTCATTTACATGTGTCAGAACGCTTTAAAGAACGAGGCATAACACGATAGGTCCTTTTGTTATTCAATGAGATGGACATAAGTGGCCAGGTATTCTGAAATAGCCAACTACTATTTGGAATGAGATCTTTAATTTTCTGAATGTTTTTCATATAAATTTAAAAGGCTAAGTGTATCCTGGCTCCAGAGGGCGATTGTGTGAAATCAACTGCATTGGGGGCTAAAAAGCAGCTCAGGCAGTCACTGGAGTTAGGAACCTCATCATATCCAGGCAAGAGAGAGGCATTCCAAGGGGGGTAGCCTTGTCGCTTTGTCGTGTCTTTCTAAGGAACGATGTCGCTGCACTAATAGTTGTAAATGTCGCTGTCGTTTTTGTAGCACGTGCAAATGTCGCTGTCGCTTTATAAATTCTCTAAAATAACGGAATTGCTGGTTGTGTCATAGTCACTGCCCTCAAATGAGTTTTGTTTAAGAGTTTTTGGCACATATCGGCAGATCGTCAAGAAGAGCATTAAAATGTGCACTTAGTGTCTTCAATATCAGGTGATCATGAAGAGGAACTGTCAAATTATTGTCCAGTTTACCCCCAAATGACACAAATCAAGATAATAGGTACTAGTTAAGTAAAGGTCAGTAAAAAGTTTGCCTCACCGTGAGGCCTGAAGTCACTTGGCATGCAGATCGTGAATATTCTTAAATGTCTTCTTCAACAGGCGATGCGATCTGGAAGAGTGCTTGGCGAGAAAAAACTTGAACTTGAAGTGAAATCATTATGTAAATCAATCTGAAATCATTCTGTAAATCACTTTACGGTGATGTCAGCACCCCAAGATAAGATCATTACTATTTTATAATAGAAACGAACACGCCTCCATATCTTAACCCTTGGGAGTAAGAAACACTCAAGATCTTTGTCTTTTATGTCTCTCAAAAGAAAATCAATTACATATTCGATCTTTTGGGATGACTGATATTCTTCTAACACCTAGAAACTCTAAAGCACAAGACCCTGAGCTGTAGAGTTTAAAGACAGTGCGTTTGATAGGAAGAGCTTGCCAAGAGATAAACGCCGGGGGCATTTTTCCCCGGGAAATTTTGAAATTTTGTACTTCGGGAATGCAATTTTAAGCATTCTGATGGGAAAGTCAAAGTGGTTTAATTGCTGCAAATTCAAAGTCATGCCAGCGGTTAAGGTGGTTAGCAGTCTTAGTTTTTTCAAATACACAATTTCCTTATATCGCTGTCTATCTATAGTGCTTACTGTGTCGCTGTCGTATTTTGCCAGTTCAGTTGAGTCGCTTGTCGGTGTTTAGAAAGTTCCATGTTGCCAGTTTTCAGGGCCATGTCGCTTGTCGCTTTTACCCCTTGGAAGGCCTCAAGAGAGCAGTGAAGAATTTGTACAAGACAGCTGATTAATTTTCGTTGCTTGTTTTTAACTCTCTTGGGAGTTACTGATGTAACAATATCAGCTCTCTTGCCCGGGGGGGGTACTCCCTTATATAAGCTAGATAGGTATGTGCGGCGCCAAAACGTATGGTTTTCGAGCCATTTTAGTCTGCAATAGAGTATGGATTTTGACCATTTTGGTCTGAAATAGGATTAGGTTTGAGCGATCTGGTCTGGAATTAGGTATCGTTTTTAGAAGAAGCTACTTTTTATCTTCTCATTTCTTGAGATGTGTAAGCAGTTCTTGGGCAGGTATGAAATAGGGTATTGAAAGTCTAAAATAGGATAGGGAAAATCAGATATTTTGGTCTGAAATAGGGTAACGGTTTGAAGGAGTGCGCCACACACCCCCACCCAAATTTGCGGGAAGTACCCCAGGCCCTCTTGTAACGTTAGCCTGTGTACATGTATGCTCACTTGCTTGAGGTCAAAAACACCAGAATCATTTCTGAGTAACAAAGCTATGAGCAGTACATAGTAATCCAGTGAATGTGAGCAGCCAGCAGAATTCTCCACCCAAATTTTCTTGCCCACCTGCTCCACTTGTGGACTTTCTCAGATCTTTCTGCTGATCACTCGCCAATGCCAAATGGCAGGATAAGACCCTGGGCAAAAGTGCCCTGTTGCATGCAAGGTTGTCCAGCATCCACACCCATGAAATCCAGCTTAGACAAGCATGAACATATATAGCACATATTACCAGACCTTTGGCTGCCAAAAAGGATCTTTTACGGCAAGCTGCCAAACCACCAAACACAAGAACCAATTCACAGGCTATGGGGTTTAAATAGGACATAAATGTAGATCAAACTGAAGAAGCCTCACAGACCTCACACTCAGTCAAGTGGTCAAATGTCTTGTACTAAAACAAACGTTCTCTTGTTCCAATTGTGCATAGCACAACTAAATCTTGTTAAAATGGTCTAATTGCACTGACATTTCGGTTTGCGGTTCAGCCACATGGACTGATTATTCTACGAAACCTTTGCAAGGCTGCTTTAGTGTCCACACAACAAGGTTAACTTTGTATTCCTGGAGTGTGTCAGAGAAAATTGTCTGTTGTCCACATAACCGGTGTCTGTAAGAGAAAATATGCAGTTGAACCTTCTGTACTAGCAACCACCCAAAATGTCAAGCCTTCATGTAAGTCGTTGTTTACAGGATCCGATTGCTTATGATTGGTAAAACCATGGAGTTCTAAATTTTGATTGACTAGTCTGTGGTATTTTCAGAGTCCTGTCCTTGAACAAATCCATATCCAACCGAAGGTGTAGTGCATATCTTTTCAGTAGTCACAAGAATGTTTTAATCCTTCAGATATTTCACAGCCAGTGAATTTCCAGGATGAGTGCCAAACAGAAAACATTTTTCTTGATGAACTTATTGAACAAAATACATTCTACTGTTACTAAAGGTGCTGCTGTATCCACTAGTAGTGGCAAAACAAACCCTGTAAGGCATTGCATTATCCAGTTTGGGTCCATAGCGAGATCCAGTGGTCACTTACGGGAGGATTGAAACAGAAAATTTTAAATGATTAGCCCAAAATAAGGCCATGGCTGCCTACGAGAGTTTTCAACTATAGTAATCTGACCAAGAAAATTTTAGTATTTCGGAAAAGTGGTCGCTTATGGGGGATGCATGTTGTTTACTGGAGGTGGTCACACAGGGGGGTTTGCCTGTATGAGCTCTCCATTGGGACAAAAAACTGTCTGCAATGAGCAGTGCCTCTCTGAATACCACCCTTGTTGCTGAATAGGCCACCCCACCCTACTAAATAAGTTACTTACCTACTAAGCAGGTTTCCATAAAGTGTTGCCCCACTCTACAGGATGGGAATTTTCAGGTTTTTCCCATCAGATATAAGCTTGTATTGATGGCTACAGCTGGCGGCATGGGAAATGAGAAATTTTGATAATGGAAAATGGAAAGGGGTTCTGTACCAATTGTTTTTTTTTTTTACAATACTCAGGACATGGATCCTAGAAATTTTATCATCCGCAAATTCACTCGATCACCCCAAAATCGCTAATCTCAAAAGTTCCAGAGTAACACTAGCAAATTTTCTGTGAAACGCCAAAAATAGAAACGCTCCCGCGGTGCTTTGGGGGAGATTGCGTAATATGAGTGTGGGACTCGTTTTCATGCGACCTCCAGCGTCCAGGAGAAGTCTCAGTCAAAGGAAAAGATTTCACGTGCGAAAGTTCAATCACTTTGCTTTTGTTCAGATCGTGTGTGATTGCTTGTCTTCAAACTAAGAAGTATGTAACAAATATTGCAAAAAGGCTAGCTTATTTTTTAGCTTTTACAAGTTTGTGTTGTCCTTTCTTGCAGCCCAACGATGAGCCAAGCGTTCATTCAGAAACCTGCACCGCCATTTTCCGGCACTGCTGTTAACACGTACGGAGAATTCATCGACCTGAAGTTGTCCGACTACAAAGGTATGAGCAGAAAATGCTCTGTTTTCCAGCAGTATAGTTATTTTTTAACTCCCTTCTTTTTTCTTTGCAGGAAAATATGTGATCCTTTTCTTCTACCCGCTTGATTTGTAAGTACGATTTTGTTTCATTCTGCATGATGTCTTGTACATGTTGTACAGCCTGTGGTAAATTAAACAGACACATTCTTCGCCCGTCGTAGAGCGTTGTCAAAGAGTTGTGATTTGTTTAGTATAAAAATATTTATTCTATTTTGCACTGACTTCGAACCGATCGAAAATTCGAACACTAATTACAACCAAAGCGAACGAATTTACTAATTAACGAGTAAAGCTTTGCGAAATTGACGACTCGATTCCACTTCAAGTGAACGAGTGGCAAATTTCTAAGTCAAACTTCCAAGTCATGACTTGGAAGTTTGACTTAGAAATTTGCCACTCGTTCGAGAAATTTATCATCGATTGAGAGCTTACGTGCCAAAATGCACGAGAGTTTACAATATTTTTGAAAAGGGTCTTTAATTTTAGCCTTAAACAAAAAATCGTACAGGCATGTAGATCCAAAGTATAATAAAATGAAAATTATGTAATACACTACACGTGTAATAGAATAAACTCGGGTTCACTTTTTATTGAAAATATAATCAAAATGTTTGTTCGCTGGCCAGAAGATCACCTGGCCGTTTGAAGTGATGGCTATCAAGCTGATTTTTCCCAAGATTTCAGGAAGCTAAGCATAGGTCATTGTAATGATATAAATATTTATAATTTCTATATCGGGTCTATTACCGGTTTCGTTTCGACGATCGAAATAATATTACGGTTAGCTTAAATGTAAACACCAATATCTCCTAAATAAACTTTGGCAGTGATTATGGGAACTAAACAGCCGGCATTTAAGTTTATTTTCGTGAACGCAAAAGGGGCTTTAAAGGTGAGAGAGGTTTTAATTTTTTTAGTCCAATATTAATTGTAACAATGAGGTAATCAACGACTTTCCTTGCTCATTTCCTTCTGTGAATAATCAATGTCCCTTTGGGACAGCAAAGTTGCGGAAGATAGGGCAATGGATGGTATTAACATTGTAAATTTTCTCCGAAAACCTCAGGCTATTTAAGAAGGCTGTAGCGTTGCATGTGCTTACTCAACAAATTTTCTTAATTATTAAGTTTAAAAAATCTGAATATTTTTTTCAAGGAATACTGTGGAATTGTTTTGACAGCATTTTGTGAATAGGCATTTTACTGTTCTGACAAAGCTTCACTACCATCCAAATTTTTTTATGTTTCAATAAGTTGTTTGCATTTTTTAAAATGAGAAAAAAAAAAAAAACAAGAAAAAACGTTTAACATGTCATTGTTGAGATAAAATTTCCCTTAGGATATTCTTGAACCTTAGGATATGGGATTCATTTGTATCCGAGAAACTAGAATGTGAGGAATAGTGAGTGAACGTGAATTATGTGGGTAATAGTTTGAGGCCATCCATCAAATAAGTGCCTTCATAAAATAACCCCTTCCCCTGCTCCGTTTTGTCAATAATGGCCGCTTTAGTTATCCCTGGCAATATGTCAGCTAGTAAAGAGTAACTAATAGGTTGTTTGAGTTACTTGAGTCAATCCACCGTGTGTTGCACATAGGAAAGGTTTAAATGACATCCGCTTTCTATCCTGCAGGATAGCATGTAAACACCTGTTATTCGGACAATCTGCTCTTAGTTTTGCACACTTTGTAAAGGCTTAGCCTGTCAGTTCAGTTGGGTTCAACTGCTCAATGATGCTACAAACATTTTGTGTGTTAGACTCTCTGATGTGTCTGTAGAAAACATCTGTTGCTCAAGTGAGCAACTAGAGCTGGTTGCTTACATGTGTTTAGGAGTGGTCACAAGAGAGCTTTGACTGTGCTCCAAATTTTCATCCTTGTGTTGAAGATTATAGTAACTTTATTTCATAGAATTGCTCTAAGAGCAGGTACATTTTCTGATACAAAACCCCCTCTTTTGGGTGGCAAGTGACGCTTTGAGACATAACAAATAAAGAGATGGCAGCCGTTCAGATGTTAAACCCTGTGTTTTTTATTTCCCACTGCGCCACTTGCTATCAAGCATAGCAGATTGTGTACCATGTGACAAATGACCCATTTGAAAATCACAAGTAAAATTTGTGAACGTGCACTTTGCCTGTATATACCACATGCTGGTAAATTTAATATATTTTTTCGTATACATATTGATGTAGCTATTGACAGATCCAGAGGTGGAAAAAAAAATGTTGATATCCTGTATCCCCAAGGACTCTTGCTCCACAGAAAAGGGTTACAATTCACAACATTCTGTATCTTTTGTTACTCAATCTTCCCTATTTAATGGGCCTCATGATTTTACATCACCAGGTCTGATTATGGCTTCCTCTATCCTAGGGTGATTTTTGCATGACAAACTAGAAAGATTTTCCTGAAAAATCTCCTCTCGTCATAGCACAATTAGTGGTAATGGTGGTGCACACAACATGGAAGATATTTTAGGTGTAGAGAGCCATATTTAGAACTTAAAGGGCTTTTAACTGACGTGGAAAATCTTTGACACAATCCAAGTGGCTGCAATGCAATCAATATTTCAGTGACATTCCTGCTGTTCACAGTTTTATTGAATACTCTGCTTGCCCTGGACACACATAATGGCATTGTTACAAGCTGAGACAAAATGCAGAACAGTGCATATTTTTCTTGACCATTGTAGTTCTAGACTTCTGCTAATGGTGCAATAACTCATATTTGTTCACGTTCCTTTTTTATTGCTTTATTTACAAACATTGGGCAAGATACAACCACATCAGGTCTGGGCAAATGGTGGAAATGAATGATCTGACATTATTATCTGTTATCCTGAAACAAATCGAAAGAAGAAAACACTTCTCTTATTCTGTGCCCTATCACTTGCATGGTGTGAGAATCTACAGCTAAAAAAAAAACTATCCAGCAGTCTTACTATATACACATGAGTGTCACGAATTGTTCTGTATGGTAGTGGCCTCAAGGATGCTAACCTAGCACTATTTTGTGAATATTATTTTCAATGGATGTAAATTTGCACTTATACAGTCATGTATGTCTTCTACACATCATGCAACTGACAATACACGTAACCTTGTTTTGTTTGTAGCACATTTGTTTGTCCAACGGAGATCATTGCCTTCAGTGACAGAGTTGAAGAGTTCCGTGCCATCAACTGTGAGGTCATCGCTTGCTCTGTGGACTCACATTTCTCACATCTTGCTTGGTATGACAGCGTGTTTTTATTCACCTTGGTAAAAATGGCTAAGCCTGAAATGCTTGTTGTGTGGTCCTTAAGACACCTTTAGTGCAGTTTTAACATTAATATTGCTTTTAGTCGAAGAGTGATTTTAAATGTTGCACAACATGGAATAGGTGATGTGTTAAGTCTTCTTAGTAAATCATTAGCAAACCAGTAGATAATGTTTTTTTGTATGCTCTGATTGGGGATACCTACTGGCATTTTTTTCTGGATTTCGCGCACAAGTTTTCCTTTCTTTCTCAGGAAAAAAAGGAACTATTTATTTTGGTGCTCCTTATCCGCTACCTCGTTTGATACATATTAAAACAATTTTTCACTGCAGTGTCAGTGAAGAGTGGTAGATATCCACCACTATTCTCCTCCACTTCAGTGAATAATTGTTAATTATTGATTCTTTTATGTTTTATTTGCCTTTGTATGTTTTCATCTGATGGTTAGTGTCTATTACCAGACCTTGAAATTTAAGGAACAGTCGGCCATTGGAAATTGTCTGATCAAATATTTAAAAAGAATCCAACTGTCATATCTGTACTGATGTGGCATCTGTTCACAAAAATGACACCAATTTTCTCTGAGTTTCTTTCTGACCCATACCTGGCATTAAATGCTTGTACCCATTTAATTTTTTTATTTCTTAATTTAGAAGAAAAGATTATTTAGGCAGCTGACACACAATATGATGTTGCAATCGCCTGTTCTCCCACTTATTAATCACTGCTGGCTTTTGCACCCAAATGGTGGGCACAGCAAAATAGGTGCATGCTTTTTTTTTAAGGTGTCTGAACACAGTTTGCGCACGCACTATGATTTGTACTGCTGACGTGAATAAGCGCACGCACAAGGCTTTGAGAAAAACAAACATGGTGCCTGTACAGCGATCATTTCATTTTGTTTAATGAAGATTGTGCAAGTGTTTTTTCCGTCTTAACAATCAAATAGTTTGTTACATGTACGTGTCAAAAAAGTTTGTTTTTTAATGTACTAAAGGTAGTACTATTGGAAAATACCCTGCCTTTCTGTGATTGATTTTTTGGAAAATGGATGGATCGAGAAAGGTCAAGAATTCCTGTCAAATGCAGCGCATGTGCAGTTAACCAGAAAGTTGTGACTGCACGATTTAGTGGAAATGTGCTGATTTTTGCGGAACCACTCGTTAGAATTTCATGAAATTTGGTAGAATAATAGTTCAGAACATGCTTAACTTGCCTATGAACAAAACTTGAAATCTGACAGAAGACATGTTCAGAAAATGTTAGAATGCAAAACACAAAATAACAGAAGATCTCTCTGTCAAAATTTTATGAGACCAGTGTCAATAGGCCAGTATTTTTATGAGTTTTCTAGAGACAAATGATGAACAAAATCTAACGACTCGATTTTCTGAAAATAAATAACAACCATTATTTAATGCTGGTTTACCACCAGCTGTGTTGCCATGATAACAGTGCCTAGTCCAGTAAACAAAATATAATCTTTTTTAGTTGAACTTGCATCTTGCCAATTTTGACTGCCCAATTGCCAGTGGTTTGGAGATAACAATCGATAACGCATTGGTACAAGAAAACTGTGTTCGGCCACCTTAATAGGTGCATGCTTCGGCTTAGGCCAGGGACCCATGTAGCTGCTGGTGGGGAGAAGTTCATTTACTAACTTTTTATTGATAGCAAAGTGTATTACCATTTCCCTCATAGTGTTCAGTAGTCACTTGAGCTGTAAATTGCAACTTTGACTGCTTACTGCAGGTCTGCTAATCTTTCCAAGTGGTGAGGTTGACTGGTTATGTATGGGTGACCGTATGTATCATGATGATGGGGTGTGATGGGTGGGTTTCAATCCTCATTGTTCTGGTGAATCAACTTCTCACTGGAACAACAAGAATCAAAACACACCAATCCAGCCGACCATCACGATACATATGGCGATCCATAAACAGTTGACCTCATCGCCTGATAAAGGCAAGCAGTAAGCAGTGAAGCATTGCAATTTACGACTCAAGTAATCACATCGTGTGCGAAACGATAATACACTTTCTTTACTGTATTTACCTCAGTGGTCAATAATCATTTTGTCCCTACTTATTTCATCTTGCTGTCAATCAACTTTAGGACCAACCAGCCACGTAAGAAGGGTGGACTTGGACAGATGAAAATTCCTCTTCTTTCTGATATAACGAAGCAGATTTCCAAGGATTATGGTGTTTTGCTGGAAGACCAGGGCGTATCACTCAGGTAAGAAGATTTTGTAATTAAACAATTGAATAGCTAATGAAGGTTGAAGTTACATTGTAATTCATGAGTCTTACAGTACAGCCCTTGGAGGCTGCAGCACTTACAAAAACACCCCAGATTTTGATGCGAGTTGTTTAAGTGAAACAAAGGAATACTCTTTTGTGTAATTCCAAGGGTTACCAGCCACAGGAGTTTTGACATGTCCGCAGAATGAAGATGACTGTCAACCCAGAGATTGAAAGTTACTCCAAGATGACAATGTTAGGGGACTAACAATAGCTTGATGACTTGCTTTCCCTACAGAGCTACAAGCAATTGAAAAAAGGCTTGAGGCACTCCATATATTTCTGCACTTTTTTTACATGCTCAAAAGCGATACGTTGCTACCCTGTCCCCCCCCCCCCCCCCCCACCATCCTAAAAACAATTGTGTAGGTTTTTGCCCCGTGCCCCCCCCCCCCCCACCTCCTTCCTAAACAATGTTGTGTGGATTTTGACATGTCATTCAAACTAACAAGCAACAACATTGAAGGGGGTCAGGGGCTGGAAATGCAATGAAGTCTTTCAATTGTTCAAGGGGAAAGTTGATTTTTTGAGGGTAGTGTCTCGACCATTTTGCAAGTGCTTGTAGCTTCTTCAAAGGGTAATTAAGCACAGCTCTCTACGTTTGTGACAGAATAACGCAAAAAGGTTTCACCTGAATGGTGTATCACTTAAAGATTACTGTTTTATTTGTTTTGTTTTGTTTTTTTTTTTAACAGAGGTTTATTTATTATTGATGACAAAGGCATCTTGCGTCAGATCACCATTAATGACTTGCCAGTAGGAAGATCAGTTGATGAAGTGCTACGTCTGGTTCAAGCTTTCCAGTACACAGACAAACATGGAGAAGGTAAGGAGTCAGTGCAACAACATGGTGTGACAAAAGTCTGTCTGGTTTTCCGAAAAGCTGATGCATTTCTTGTGATACTTTCTACCCCTAATGATTTTGTTTTCTTCAATCAATTTCAGTTTGCCCTGCAGGATGGCATCCAGGAGGTGATACAGTGAGTATTTTAAGTCGTCATGGGCCATTATGCACCGATCAATTCCAAACTTCAACATCCCCCCCCCCCGGGCATTTGACTATGCATCGTGCCTGGGGAGGGGGGAATTTGAACGTTGCATTGGAAGGGTGTGGAATTTGAACAGGATTTATCTCTTGTTCTGACGTAATACGCCCGTGAGTTTTTTTTTGGTTTTTGCAGGGTTTGACGGATTTACAAGATAGAATTTTGCCTTTGTTAGTTAATAACTCTTTCAAAAGGGTCTTTAAAAGGAGTTTGAAGGTGTCATTGCAGCATATCTTTCTCTGAAAGGCGTGTAAAGTGTTTGATTGAAGACGAAATTTGTCTTTGATTAGAGGTGCTAATTGGTGGAACATTTGAACGACTCTTTTGCCCCGAGGAGAGGGAATTTGAACAAACCAATCTTCAAAAGTTCTAATGCCCGGGGGGTTGCGCAAGGGGGGATGTTGAACTTTCAAATTGATCGGCGCATTAGTTTAAACAAACCTTAGATATGCAGACTAACTTGATTTTCTGGTGGTCTACCTAAAAATTTTCATGTTAAAACATAGACTGAAAAACCATTGCAGTTATGGCTACATAATGTAGAGTAGACTTGCCACTATGTTAACAGGGTTGAACATTTTCAAGGATGGTGCCTCCCAGTACAAAGGTACTTTTGCACAGGTTATGGAGGGTTATTGGAATCCAACATGGGTTGGATTACAATAACCCTTTTTTCTGTTTTCAGGTTTGACCGATAAAAAATGCGTGGGTTACCACGCATTTTTCAGAGATAATTAGACAGCCATCATTCTTAAAAACTTTAAAATACAGGACAATGTATGCCATTTTCTTTTCTGCCTCCGCCCCACTTCTTGGAGTTCTACTTTTCTGAATAATTTTTTTCTATTTCAGATTATTCCAGACACCAAGAAAAAGGACGAATACTTCTCCAAAAAGTAAAAGAGAACTTTTAAAAGTATTTTGGAATTTGAATACCAGGCTCCTTTGTCCGTTTATTTACAGATAGAATTCTAATGTGAATTTTTTAGTATTTAATCTGCTCGTATATGATGGTGGTTTGTGTCATGAAAGTGTTTCTTCAGTATGCATTTCTGTGTCTCGGTAATTATTTGAAGTCAATATTTTGCTTAAAACAGCTTCTGCATATATGCAATCAAAAAAGGGATGCTGTGGCAGGTTAAGTCATATCAAGCTTGTTAATGGTCTTTTTTATATAGCCAACTGGTTCTTTTTGTTGTTTTAGATGTTCTCAACGTAACTCATGTAACGTAAACTTTTCCTGACTGATCGGGTATGATGCAAATAAAACTGTTTCCACTTTTATTGTCTTTGTGAAGTGACATTCCCTGCCCTTAGTGGATCCAGTTTTCTCATACATCCAGTATTACATTTGCAATGAAATTCGAAATTTTTAAAATGTGAGAGCGCTATGATGTGAGCAACAGCCCTATTGAATTTCTCCCGGGTCACACGACCTTGATAAGGAAATTGCAGATTAATACCAAGGAACAAAGAAAAAATCTTTGCCTCCGGCGGGATTCGAACCCCCGACCTCCGGATCAGATCGTCGTCACTTCAACCAACTGAGCTACGAGGCCAAGCTGGGAGTAGGTCGTGGGAATTAAAGTGGTACTACGATCAAAAAATCCCTCTTTTTTCTTCGGATTTCGAAACTATGTTTGGTCAACACTCCCCAAGCGAAATTTCAAGCCTTAATTTTGAAGAAGACTGTTTATTTAAACTGCAATTTTCCGTTTTAATGGTCCGCCATTATTACACTGGAAAGGATGCAATGACGTCATTCATTCAAGAGCTGTAGAAGGCAGTGTGTGAACACAACTTACAAATTATGCAAAACACGAGTTTGAACGTCTGAAAGCTCAAAACTCCCTTGCTGCATACTAAATAAGGCACTTTCAAACGCGCTGCATTCTAAAGCTGTTGAGTGAAAGACGTCATTATATCCTTTCTGGTGTAATAATGGCGGACTATTAAATCGGAAAATTGCAGTTGAAATAAACAATCTTGTCGAAAATAGGGCTAAAATTTCGCTTGGGAAGTGTTTAGTAAAAAAGTTTCGAAATCCAAAAAAAGTGATTTTTTGATCGTAGTACCACTTTAAGATATTTAGGTTTGTAGTCCCCAGCCAAACAGATTCAACATTTCCATTTAACATCTTTCAATAATGTTGAATTGAACACGTTTAATGCATTTGGCCACCGTGTTGCACGTAGCCTTCCACGCAGTCGATTTGAGGAGAGTCGTATTACACTCCTCCCCACGTGTGTAATACGACCCTCCTAAAAACGACTTCGTGGGAGGCTATGTTGCACGATGTTGAATGAAGTTCGATTGCTACCAAACATTCGATTCACCACCATTGAACTTTAATGGTTGTCAGGCGTCAACAGCAATGTGGAATTCCTTTGACCGACACACAAAACCATTTGTTGAAGGCATGCACACGCAAGCAAACACCAATTTACGACATGTAATCATTCGAGAAGACTTTGGTTGCTTTCCGACTCAAAAACAGTTTAAAATGCTTAATTTGAGTTGTCTCTCTTCTGATCAAACCAAAAGTGCCGAGTCAGAAGTTATTTTTTAACTATTCCAGTTGTTTCTTTAATAGATCAGGATTTCGCTTTCTCTCGTTATGAACTGGTGTTCTTATTAAAGAAAAGTTCCAACCCATATTTTTAAAACACTTACTGTTTTTCAGGAAAACCAGAACTACAATTTGCTCTTTGTTGTAACCCTCGAGTACTCTTGACATGACAAGGAAAATTTATATATAAAAAAGGTGGAACTGGAACTAGGCTTAAATGTCGATGAAGTTCTCAGTTTTGGACCTAACAATAACTGCTGCAGATGACCTTCCTTGTTATGATTTTCTTTTGTCATGGCGTCCAAGGAGAGCCCCTTTTTGAAAGCATTGAGTTATTGTGCCCGTTCTTGTTCTGTCCTCGTTCCTGCTTCTGGATCCTTGCACAGAACGGTCTAATTAATGAAGAGACTTGAATGCAGCCACAGTAATCTTATCATACTTGTTGCTCAAGATGGCATTAAACTGTCTTATTAGCCATGACAGGATTGCCAAAATTTCCAATGCTCTTCATTTCTTCAATAAATTGTGTGTATTCTTCATGGACATCGTAAAGTGTTGCTTCAGCAAACTGTCTATTATTTCATCTTTGCTGGCTACCTCTGCAGTAACCATACTATGTAATCTAATCTGCGGATTTCTCAATGATATCAGCAAGTTCCCCTTGAAATCTCCATCATGTCAACATCAGCCAAGTCCTCGATAGGAGTCACTGCGTCTTCTGCACAACACCTCTACAAACATTGTATCCCTCTTCTGTCAAGCACATGGGACAGGTACACCCCTACAAAATGCTCGATGCAACTAAATTCCCTGTTAATTCGTACTTTCTGTGAAGCTAACAAAGGTCATGGGAAACAGCAGATACACCCAAGACCTTGACAAGGCGAAAGAATTCCCATCTGGGACCTCCCACATCAACTTCCTCCTAACCAGCAAATGAGACGTCAACAGGGTTAAAAATGGAAATATTTTTCTCTCAGCGGCCTATGATGATGTTGACAGACTCATCCACATCAGATGTTTGTCTCAAATTTCTTCTTGGAAGAACCTCAAAATGGTATACACAGATTGGTATTTATAATTGTGTGTGCTGTCCACCTATTTGTTGATCTGCGAGAGTTGGTTCTACTAGGCTACAAGGAAAGCAGCTGGGTCTTTTCAAATATATCATTCAACGTAGCTTTCATATTCGCTTTGTCTATTCTGCGGCTGCTAATTAATTTGGATACTGCTTCTTAGTTATATCCCCAGCTGCATTTCCAGAAGTGGAAAACACTAATGTGTCGAACTCTGCATCCTCGTCAGCATCTGCATACTATCCTCTTTCAGGGCTAAAAACATAACGTCCCTCCCTCGGTTAAGCTCCTACCCAAATAATCTATGAAAATAGTGGTTTTGGTCGACGAACGCTTCACGTTTCCTTGTTTTGGGGATTCGTAACTGTATCTGTCAAATATTGTGTTCATAGCCAGTATTAATCAGTGGCTTCTTTCTCTGTGGTTTAAATTGTCTAGATATGAACAGCAGGTTGGTTTAGACCAAAAAAGTGAATAAACCAAACTGTTTGGAAAACGTCAACAGATTGCTTCGCAGCTCTTTCAAACTTGATCTCTTCCAAAATCATTTAATTAACGTGATAAATTTAGATATGTATTTTTCTAAAAATGAAACGAAAAGCGTTGATTCCATCCCTACAAATATACACCGACAGGTAGATGTTAACGTTGCAATTTTAATTTCAGAGCAGAAGTTACCTTGATTATCATTTGGCTCAAACATAACATGGCTGAACTCGCTGGGATTGTATCAGCTGTATGGATCTTGGCTGAGCAGGCTTCAACAGACTGTCTTGGCTGGGAAGGCTGGAAATAGTGCAGCTGTGTGTGTTGAACAGCCTGGCGTGGCTGGACAGGCTGGCCTGGCTGGGCAGACTGGCAATAGTGCAGCTGTGTGGATTGACCGAACTGTCTTGGCTGGGCAGGCCTGGAATGGTGCAGATATGTGGGTTGACCTGACTGTCTTCGCTGGGCAGGCCTGGAATGGGGCAGCTATGTGGGTTGACCAGACTGTATTGGCTGGGAAGGCTGAAATGGCGCAGCTGTGTGGGTTGAACAGAAAATGTCTTGACTGGGAAGGCTGGGAATGGTGCAACTGTGTGGGGTGAACAGACTGTCTTGACTGGGCAGGCTAGGAATGGTGCGGCTGTGTGGGTTGAACAGACTGTCTTGACTGGGAAGGCTAGAAATGGTGCAGCTGTGTGGGTTGAACAGACTGTCTTGACTGGGAAGGCTAGGAATGGTGCGGCTGTGTGGGTTGAATAGACTGTCTTAGCTGGACAGGCTGGGAATGGTGAAGCTGTGTGGGTTGAACAGACTGTCTTGGCTGGGAAGGCTGGGAATGGTGCAACTGTGTGGGGTGAACAGACTGTCTTGACTGGGAAGGCT
>Ga0126336_10000100_pt1 | contig 22926 bp, 22 predicted proteins | sample SidCmetagenome_FD_92530 | JGI IMG/M metagenome (GOLD analysis project Ga0126336, IMG submission 92530) | Coral microbial communities from El Islote,Puerto Morelos, Mexico - Siderastrea C C metagenome | ecosystem: Host-associated > Invertebrates > Cnidaria > Coral | place: El Islote,Puerto... | reverse complement strand
CAAGAAATATCAAAATTCTTCCCTTCTAAAAAACTATTTTTTTTAATCTTGGGTTTCCCCAAAGCAATAGGGAAACAAAACCCCGGCCCCCCCCCCCCCCCCACCCCGGGACAAGGTGGGGATTAGTAGGGGAATAGTAGGAGATTGGATACAAAATCATGCCCGAGAAGGTGGGGCATTGGAAGTGTTTAGTAAATTTTAGCTGCACCCTGGGGTGGGGTATAGGTGGAGATTTGGAACTGCATTGTGAATTTGTTTATTCTTGCTGGGAGCTGTTCCAAAACAAAACAAGCGCAAAACCATCATGTATTTCACTCAGTTTTTTGCACATCGATGGCGAGTGTTTCACTGCAAGTACTTCACTTGATAACCATACAACCTCGACATTTTATTACTAAGTTAGGCAAGATAGCGGGTGTTTTGCAACTTCGTTGTCATTTACATTCACCTCTTTCATCTTTTGCTTGGCACAAAAAGCCTCCAAAAGTATCCTAAAAGTTACAAGGTTTGTTAAAATTTAAACACTTCGCCAGCTAAGCTACGAATTTCGGACTGTTTTACCTAACACTCGTAAACGTTTCCGTAACGTTTCACTCATTCGGTGAGATAAATATAGGCTAAATTTTGTTCCTTAGACTTGTTTTACAATAATGGGCTTGAAGCTTGCAGCAAATACCCAACAGTCGCTTAGCTATTAAAACTATTAAGATCCTTCACAGTCTTTAGCTCTACTGTCAGGGTGGAAGTGATATGGGTGAAGACAGACACTGGTAAAGAACCTGGGCGACTGAAATGTGCCGTGGGCTAGGAGATTTTTGAAGCCTCACTTTCCCGGGGGCCTGGTGGCTGGTGACTCAATTCAACAGATGTCAAACCCTGGGGGTGGGGCTATTAGGTAATGTTTTGACGCAAGGAGGCATCCCCAGGGGCGGGGGCATTATTCGAGATTTCACCAAGGTTTTTTTCCAAATCCCCACCTTGTCCCTGGGTTTGTGTGTGTGTGTGTGTGTGTGTGTGTGTGTGTGGAGGGGGGGGAGGGGGGGTTCGTTGACTCGTGCATAACAACAAAGGAATTAACCTTGCCATGCATACCATATTTGCAAAATAGTTAGCGCGCATTGCTTTGGTTGAGTTCGGTTTGCTGGGAAGAGAAAGACGTAACACATTCTCTAAAATAACTAAGATACTGCGCGCGCTCTGTTTGGCTGAGAGGTGTGTTTGCATGGGAGTATGTAAACACAACTTTGACGTCACAGTTGTACGTGGTCTACGTAGTATTGTAGTTATTTTATAAAAGCAATAGATGGTTTTCACCGTGATGTCATCAAATCCTAAAATCAAAATCGCTAGGTCTTCTGAATTTTTATCTACACCAGGTTGAAGATGACCTAGAAATAAATCTTTCTACAAGTTTCCAGTCCCGTAGAGTCTTTCGTTTTGAAAATACAGCATTTTGAATTTCCGAATTGTCACCTTGCGTGACACCAAGATAGTGTTCGCGACAAAGCTGTCTGGTTAAAAAAACGACTCTCCTTATGATTTTCAGCATTTCAACATTTCAAGTACTAGGAGATGTGTTTATGCGCATGTGATACTAGCTCACGAGCGAAAAGAAAGCACTTTCATCGCAAAAGTGAATGCTAGATGTCTTTGTCGATTTGCGGCCGCCATATTGGTGTACCTCCAGGCAAATAAATCAGAAACAGTGTACCACACAGACCTGAGACTTCATTTTCTTGGCTTCTTTCATTGAACGGTTTCAAATTTATTTTTTTATGACGTGACAGTGAAAATGATTAAACACTCGAGGGGTTAGGAGAATTCTCCAAAGTTATGCAAACCTTCGACTTCGTCTCGGGTTTGCGTAACTGTCTCGACAACCCTCTCGTGTTTATATCAGGCTGTGTAAACACGGAAAAAGTTTTCTAGCATATTTTGGCCACACACGTGGCCGTTTATTCACAATCTGCATAACAAACAATGACCTTGATATAATGACGCTAACTGACAATGAAACTGTTCCCAGCAAAGGTGAGGGGATACCCCAACTCCCTCAAAAAGTATACGTGCAAAAGGGCTCAGGGAGGGAGGGAAATCTTGACAAAGGTCTTGGGCGGTGTCCGACCGAAAAGGACTAGCATCGCAACTCTGCTTCTTTTATATGCGAGTGTCTGAGACAAGATCCTATTTGCACAGCCACCTGACCAGAAGCCAGGACAGTTTAATTATTAATATAGTTCATTGCTAACTGGTGCATAAAATCATCTATTTGTTAAATAAACTCTTTTTTTTTTGTTTTCTTTCAACGGATTTTCCCGCTAATTATATGTGCGCCGGAGTTGTTGTGCTTAGTCTCTCTCGTGACACTTTTTTCCTCTAGTGTCAATATGATGAGACGCATAATGCGTCGGGCCCTAGACGAATTGCACCTCTTTTAAGATAGATACAGGCATTCGTAGTAACATCAAAGCTGGTTTTTGTTACTTCCGGAGAGGAGGGGTACAATTCTCAAACTCATCAAAAAGTAGAGAGACGAAGTTTGGTTTTGGTTGTTTAATGTATCACATAAAAATCGTCTGATACGTATGTGACGTGTTGCCTACAACATGTTGTCCCCGAGCGTGATGTGATCCGGTTGTTTTTGGTGGTCTGCGGTTTTTGGCGGGAAACGGATGACGCCTGTATCACATGCGCATCACTCGAGCTTGCATATTCCTTCAAAGATGGCAGACGCAATCGAGATCGACTATGATAGTTTGGAACTTTAAAGAATGAGATTTCGTCCCTTTGCCTATTTATCTATTTTTTCCAGTCGGCGATGTGTTTACCGTACCAGCAGAGTCGCTTCGATCTTTCCTAAATCAAAATAGTTCTACTAGCAGGGCGGGGAGGGGGGGGGGGGCATTTTTGAAATTATTATTGCAGTGGGGGGAATAATTTTTATTTGGAACTATTTTGGGTGGGTACAATTTTGTGACACTCTATTTTTGTGGAAACCACATCCCCCCTTGGGACGTAATAAACGATAAGTCCCTTACATCAATTAACTGTCCCCTAGTTTGAGGAGATTTATCGAACGAGTGCAAAAATTAAAATTATATCAAAACACTCGCCTGTTTGGTTGTCAGTTTTGATGCCAAGTGATGACCTTCGTATGCTTGGATATAGAAGTGGAAAAGGTAATGTTTATATCCATGTCATATTTCATGCAGTTCCGTGATTGAGAGGTGAGGTCGGATGTTACTAAAACAGGGAATGGGGGATGGGGAATGGGGGATGGGGAATGGGACATTGAAAGATGAAAATGGAAAAATTAAAAATGGAATAAGGATTACGACAGCTATACTATCAAAAAAACCCTGTTTATGAGATTAAGGGTACAGAAAATATTATTTTCTACTTTTCAAAAACACTTATTGAGTGCGAGCTCTGCTTGAATTTTCAATTGCTTGCCGCGAGAGAAACATACAGTAAGTTGACAACTGTGTTGGATAAATCTGGCCACGGTTGTACGGGGCAGGTTTAATCAAATCCATCAGGTAAAATTCACAGAACAGCGATAATCCTATTAAACAAAGCTCTTGAACCATTAAGCGGGGCGACAAAAATCCGCCACAAGCCACACAAATGTGGCTAAAGCCTAACAACTGTAAACACAGCAAGGCAAAAAGCAAGAAACGGCTTGGCGAACAACAAACAAGGATGAACTGGCAAATCTTGTACTGTAGAACAAAAAGGGCTTGTGTTATCGAAAAAACAAACAACCAATTATTTCAACGTTCCAATAGAATTCGCAGACATCTTAAAACTGCCCCTCTCAGACTGCGAAACAAATTATAGTGACCCAAACTGTTTAAATGAAGGCCGTCCCGAGCAAGAAAGCGGGATTTGTAGTTCCAAAAACCAAAATGGCGCCAGTAAATTGCATGAGGAATGGGCTCTAGAACCATTTTTAGATACTGACTTATGTATTTTCCGCTGGTATTCAGTTGATGCAAATCATTAGCAGGTTGTATTTGTGCTATTGTAGTACATGCCGTGTCTCTAGGGATTCTGTGATTGGATAGTTCTGGTATTTTTAAATACCTTAAAAGGTTCTGCAAGAGATAATCTATTCCTCTCGCTCTCGCTTTCCAGTCTGGCGTTTGCTTTTGATATCCCGCCCACCCGCCCGTTCAGAGTTTATTTCCAGAAACATTTTCTTCATGGCTTATGCTTGTTTGTTGGTTTATTTTGTTGAGTGTACCTGTTTTAGGCCGTCCAGAATATGCTGCAAATACCAACCGTTGCTACCGGTGCAATCGCTCAGGACATTGGGCTAAGGACTGCAGGGTCACCTATTCTTCCCCCTCCAACAGAAGCGGCTTCTATTATTCGAGCGGCACCACATGTGCTAGGCTCGGATCAGGAGTGTTCAGTAACGACGGCAACTTAAAGTGATGATGGTAATGACTCTCTGATTACGCAGTTTATGGATGTAAAAGAGACTTACGAAGCTGAGGATTTAACAGTACCTGTCTCGCCTGAAGTTAAGGGCAGCCTACGAAGACATGTGGAATTTTGGCACAGTATAGGCGTCCCTAATTTTATACTGTCGGCTATTTATGAGGGTTATCGTTTGCCATTTGAGCAGGTACCCCCTGGGAATTTTTCTAAGAATATCAAATCAGCTTTTGATCGTTCACAGTTCGTCGAGCAAGCCATTTTGGAACTCTTACACACACGCAGGGTGGTGGAGGTCCAGGCCCCCCCGTTCGTAATTAATCCTTTAAGCGTATCTATTCAACCCAATGGGAAAAAGAAGTTGATACTTGATCTTCGGTATGTCAACAAGTTTCTTGTCAAGCAAAGGATAGAGTATGAAGATTGGAAAATTGCTTTCTTATTTTAAAAAGGGAGCTTATATGTTCTCGTTCGATCTCAAGAGTGGCTATCACCATATAGACATTCACCCGGACCAGCAGACGTTTTTAGGGTTTGCGTGGAAATTCCCAGGTGAAATTTCTTGTCGTTATTTTGTATTTACCGTCTTACCATTTGGGTTGTCCTCCACCCCTTACATTTCCACGAAATGCCTTAAGCCAGTCGAGAAGTATTGGCGAATTTATGGGGTCAATATTGCATTATTTCTTGACGATGGTTGGCTGATCGATTTTGATCATAATTCCTGTGTAGCCCTAGCGTCTAATATCAGGTCCAATTTAAAGAAATCAAAGGTTATCACTAATGAGGAGAAATCTCAGTGGTGCCCGAGCCAAATAATTGAATGGTTGGGCATTGTATGGAATGCAATCCATAGGACCATTCGTATCTCATATAGACGGGAGCAAAGCATTAAGAAATCACTTGAAACGTTTTTTCTTAAGGGCTGCTTGGTCTCAGCGAGTGAGTTATCTTCCTCTGTAGGTAAAAATTATTTCCGCTCGGGCAGTTTTTCGAAACATCCCCAGAATTATGACTAGGTACCGCTCCATTACAGTTGGGTCTGCGCAGGATTGGGACACAAGTTTCATTTAGATCAATGTTATGTTAGAGAACTTGGTTTTTGGAGGGACAAGTTAGCCCGAATGAATTTAAAAGTAGTGGTGGATTGTCCGTCTAAAGTATCTAACTATGTAGTTTATTCAGATGCTAGCGACACAGGGTGCGTTGCCCACCTAGATGTTAATGGTGAGCAAGTATGCTATAAGAAATGGGGTAAAGATGAGTGTGGTAAAAGTTCCACGTGGAGAGAGCTTTCAGCTATCCTCTTCGCTCTCCAGTCATTCTTACCTCATCTTAAGGGCTCTTAAGTCAAATAGTCTTCTGATAGTCAAAACACTTGTAAAGTTATCCTAGTGGGAAGCACGAGAAGCGATTTGCACGCTATCACTCTGGAGATTTTCCAGTTTTGCACTGATTATGGCATCGAGTTGGAAGTTCAGTGGATCCCTCATACTGAAATTGACAGGACAGATTATATTAGTTGTATCATTGATGTGGACGATTGGCAAATTTCGGCCTCTTGCTTCATGTCGTTAGAGATCAGACTAGCTGGTGGGCTCATACCGTGGATTGTTTTGCTAGCTTCTACTGCCACACTACTCGTACCGTTCTGGCCTTCTTCTCATTTTGGGCCCATTATTTCTCGGAAATTTGCCAGCTTCATAGTGGATTATAAGTATTTCCACGCAAACTCGTTGGAGCATGGGAGGAACACTAATTCTTTATTGGGTAGTAGTAGATTCGGTGGACGTCGTTTTAGCTTTGCGTATGTTTTTTTTCCTAGTCTTGTATCGTTGTCATAGCAAGAATTTGAGTTTTTTGTTTTCCGTATTTGATCATCGTTTTGCGTGCCTTCTTTTTTCTTTAGTGGAACATAGAAATACGGGACGCTTGTCCTTGAAAGTTAACAGTGAGAGGGGGCACTGGCCCGAGTTGATAGTGGAAAGAAAGTTGTGGGCGCTTGCCATCATAGCCCTGGCAGGAGGGCACCACTCTTGGACTCTAGGGTTTTGTAGTATTTTGTGCTATTTTATAGGGTGCAAGTTCTTCTATTATCGTTATCCTTTTCTCGTTGCAGATGTTTGATGCTGATAGTCATTGGAATCACCTACCCACTAAGGTCAAGCCAGACTTGAAGGACTTTCTCTCGACGTTTTTCAGATCTAAAGCTAACTGAGTGGTGTAATTTGTCCAATGTTCGGCCGGTACCTCCTTTTCCTGTCTCTCTTGCAGTCGTCTATCTTCATAAGGTTTACAAGAGTTCAAATTCTTATGCTGCATTAGTCGTGGCTCATGCTGCCTTTAAGTGGTTTCATTCTTTCATTCCTGATAACGGCAGCAATCCACTCGATAGTTCTATATTTGTCCTAACTTGCTGGAAGCTGCTAAGCGTTGTAAACCAGTTACTGTTAAGAAGGCTCCTATCTCTGCTGACATAATTAGAAGTATTATTGATAAGTATGCTAGTCCGTCACTGCGAATCTGAAGGATTTACGTGTAGCTTGTATTTGCTCATTGGAATTTGCTGGATTTTTTCGCTATGATGAGCTGAGTAACATTGTTCCCGCGCATTTGGAATTTTTTCCTGTCTACTTAAAGGTGTTTGTTCCTCGTGCGAAGAACGATGTTTACAGAGACGGGAATTACGTGTACATCAAGAGATTAGGCAATAGATATTGTCCCGTCGCGCTTTTATAAAGGTATATGTACATGGGGGATGTTAATTTTTCTAGTAATGTTGCACTCTTTAGGCCAGTGAGGCTGTTTATATCCTGTAATACTTATAAGTTGTACGGACGGAAGTTATCCTATACTAGGTGTAGGGAAATCTTTAAGGATTGTCTTTGTACGGCCTTCACAGTTTAAGGTCTGGAGGAGCTACCTCTGCTGTTAGAAATAGTTCTAACCTTTCAGAAAGAGTTCTTTAACTCCACAGACTTTGGAAGTCGGATAGCGCGAAGGATAAGTACGTCTTAGAGGACATTTCCAAACGTTTGCAAATAACTAGCCAATTGGGTTTATAGACATTCAGAGTAACCTTCTCTAGCGTGCTCATCAGCCTGTAATAAGCTATAACTGAGTCTGTTAAATATTGTTGCTTGTCGAATAAACGTCAGTTTGGATTGCCTGAGCATCCAACCATCAACCTGTTGTGATTATGTTTTCTACAGTATTTAAGGGGAAAATAATTTACGTTCGTTTGAGTGTAGCGAATTACAACGTAAAAGAGCTTTACTTGCTTCTTTTTTTCATTAAAGTAATGATCCCCTCTGTTATAAATAGTTTGGCACACACAAATTAGCTGAACCCCGTAGGAATGAAACAACAGACGAGTTAGATCTTCAATTGCAGAGCCAGTTTGAAGGCCATTAAGGTCGTTCGTGGGGAATCGTGTCCAATTGAAGAACAACCACATCGGGATCGAACGACCTCACAATATCAAGTCATGTCGGATAGGCTAGCGTGCGGCCCCCTGATCCCATGCCATCTGAACAGCAGATCACTCAGAATGTTCAGTGTCTCAGCTATTTTAGCATTAAAATTGCCCATTAGAAAACATTCGAAACGGTGGATGAAAGAGTGACCAAGAATCAAAGTAGGAGTTGGCGCCATTATGCCCTTAACTGAAAGGCCTGACACCGGTTCAAATTATTTACTTGACAGAACCACCCCCCAAAAAAGTTAGACTAAGAGATTGGGTGTACAGCCAATCATTTTTGATATTTTTCAACTAACAAGCGCTGAGGCCATGTCGAGTTAGGAGGACCGATGTTTCAAAAGTGGGGTAGTTTTTCACGCGCTTTCTTTCGAAAACGAAGTCGATGACCCCCCCAGTTTTTTGCATTCCTGACATGGGTAACTCATTATCTGACTGTAGCAAAAGTATGAAAAAAATCTGTGTTGTAGGTGTTTTTCGCCCGAAAGTCCTTAAATGCGTTTTGGAAAGATTTTGCAGTAGAGGTTATGCAAAGGGAAAATATCGGAGATGTTAAGTTAAATCCTGAAAAAATACCAGTGGCCTCGCTTAAAGATGAAGAAATTTGTAAGTCAACGGTAAACCAGTTAAAGTTTTGGTTGAAATATCGCCATACAAACCAAGGTGGAAAGAAGAAGGCCCTTTATGAAAGGTAAGCTGAACTTTACGAACAACTCGCTGGTATTATGTCCTGCATTTTTATAGATAAGCCCAAACAAAGTCTTCACTAAAGCAAAATTAGCCCAACTCCAGGAAAGGCACTGCAAAGCAGATTTGGCGCAAGATAAGTTGTCTGGATTCCGTAATGTCCAGTATTTGTACTTACCGATAGTCTTGAACACCTTAAGGAGTGTTGCAAAACCACCAAGAAATCTCTTCCTATCGACGCTATTGTGGAAATGTGAAGTTCAAAAGGCTTAAGAGTATTGCCATTTGTACATGATCTTCAAGTGTCCCAACTTGTTGATAGCGATAGCGTTGTTTATGGCAGGGCTTTGTGTTGGGTTTCTTACTAAAAATGTGTAAAACATAATGTACGTTTGATCGCTAACGTTGAAAAGCCGAAAATTGCATCAGTCATGCGTGATTTGATTTGTCCTGCTGGTAGGAGTGGCTGCTGTCGCCATGTGATGGCCGTCATATGGAATACAAAGGCACGAAACAATGATCTAACAACACCTTAATGCGAGAACGACGTTTCCTGTACCTCTGAGGGAAGAAAATGGGGAAATCCTGGTAAAAGGACAGTGGAACATGAGCCGATAATAGCCTCGAAGCTCTTTACGCCAGACAATATGCAGACGGCAGGTCGTAAGTGGAGGGGTGTGGTGTCTACTTTTTTAAATCCACGTCCATGTTAAAATATAGAAATTTGGACCCCTAGGCGGTTGAAAAATTCAGAGATGACACTGCGACAGCTAACCAAAATGTTCCCTTTGGAAAAGTGACTCCTAAGGCTCCTAAGGCATGACACTTGTTAATATTCTAATTGGGACTGTTGCTAAAGGAACTGTTCTACATATGCAGCTGAAAGATTTTAACGTCACATCTGCTAATTCTACAAGCTAGAGTACTTCTGTCCCACAACCAAAACCGTATGCAACGAAAGCGCAGTGCCACCAAGCCATGTCTCAAGCCAATTCAACAAATACAGTCAACAATAAAATTAGTGTGAATGACTTGAATGAATATGCACTGATAGATCAACCCCTTAGCTTAGACGAAATACGTGCTAGACGTTCAGAAATCAAGAGGAAACTATTCATTGGAAAGAGGAAACTATTCATCGGAGCTGAGACCAGAGGACAGTCTAATAACCAGAAGTGGTTTGATTACTGACAGATTTGGTAGAATGGCAGCCTCTAAATGTTACAGAATTGCCTGTTCACATAAAACTAATACTTCCCCCACAAAAAATTATTAAAAATGATTAAAATTACAGTCAGCAGTGAAATATGGGATTGAAAATGAAGAACTTACAATTTCCCAGTATGTAGAGAAAATTAAATAGAATGCCACGAAGGACTCCAAGTGGAACCTTGTGGTTTTTTGTGTCATGAAGACATGGCTTTTTAGGGACCTCACCTGTTGGACTTGTTTCTGATCCAAGTGTGAGAACCAAGAATATTTAGGCCAAGAACATTAAGGTGAAAGAAAATGGAAGTCTGATGATGGCCTTAGGGACAAAAGGAACTTGCAACAAAGAGATCATCAGTATTCTATGAAATTCAACCACATAAACTTGCTTTAGACAGAAGTTGGTGAGATTTTGTGGTAACAGGTAGCAACATAGAATTATTTCAGTAATGGGTATTTTGTAATGTACCATGGTTCAAGGAGAGGTTGATAACCCTTGAGACGTTTCATGACCAATACGTTTTAACAGAATTAGCCTATCCCAGCCTGAAGTTTGGCCTGGATTAGTAACTGTTGTTTATCAAGTGAAAGCATTTGACATTGCTTGTAATATATTGTCTTCATGTCCAAAACAACTACTTGGCTCTGAGAAGCGTACAATGTCAGACGCCGTTCATTTCTTGTGCAGCTTAAGGGAAGGGATCTAGTGGGTGTAGCCCCCCCCCCAAAAAAAAGTAAGATATAGTAAGATATAGTGTTGATGTTAGTATTTGTAACAACCTCCCCCGATGAAAAAATTCTTGGATCCACCCCTGACTTGATAACTCTTAATTTTTTTGAGATCTCACTGGGAGCACAATCTAAACATGCAGTTCTTTAAAGAAAATTGACCAGTTTATTTGTAGCAACCAAAATACATCAGTTAACTTCCCTATATAGACACTACTACAGGTCTTTTCAGCCACCTCGTAATAAAGTAAATGGTAGTAATAGTAGTTGTTACTTTTGCACTTTCTTGGGCAAGAAATACAGAGGACATTATAGACATGAAAAGTAAGAGCAGGGTTCTGCCAGCTAGTGAGTAGACAACATACTGTGCAACTCCAGCCATGCTTAACTGTAGGAATTGGTCTAATATGTGCCACCCTTTTACACGTCTATGGCCCTTTCCACTTCTCATGGTTTCAAAGCAGTCTTCTTTGGAAAACTGATCTGCAACTGATTGCCTTTCAGGGGATATAAACAACTGAGCTTGTCTTGTTGCTACAAAGTCTTGTATTTCAAAGCTGCAGTAAACCATAATTTAGATCACCTTGCTCCACCTAGTCAACAAAATGGCTTTTTCCACTATTTCCCTATCTGAAATGCTGCTTCCATAAAGGCTGCTTTCAAATGTCACCCAAACATTAGGTGATATTCCAGATCAGTCCTTTGAATGTGTTATGTGATTTGCATTCTGAATAAAATTCAGTCTGCTTTTGGATATCTTCTGATTTCTCACACTTAATCTCAGTGCAGTCAATGAAACAGCATATAATTTCAAATTTTCCTTGAAAGGCTGTAGGCAGATGTTGCTTTATGACAGAAAAAGCCCCTACTGGCAAGCTACCCAACATTACAAATCGGTAATTACTATAAGTAATTATGACGTCAATCTGTGGATACAGAAATGTTAAACCTGAAAGCTAAATCGCGCTCAAAAGACCCAAGTCTGAGTTGAATTGGGAACAGCCAAAATCCGTCAGTAGGCTGGGAATTTTTTTCCAGGTGTATTCAAAAATTAATATGGAAAAACGTCATCAGCATATATTTGGGGTGGTGTTTCCCACACTGTTGGATACACTTAATGCTATGTGTCTCATAATCAGGAAGCCACATGTAAAACTGTGAATATCATCTGGGCTGATTGAGAATCTCCCCAGCCCAAACATGAAGACATACTCTTTATTTTTGCCTTGTTTTTGAAAGTCCTTTTCCAGGAGCTCCACCTCTAAGTTTTTGGCTTCAGCAAATTCTTCAAGAGTTCGGGGACCTAAAAACTTTGGCATTTCACCACACAAAGGCGACTCTTTGGACAGCTAAAACACCCCACCATCTGAATCTAAAGGCTGTTTCTCCAAGTGATGGGCTCCTGATTGCGCCACGCCGATAGCTGATTTTTTTTTCACGTGGAAGTGGGAGAGTCTTTCTAACCGCAGCTTTAAACGTTCTTCCTTCTGGCTTGTTTTCACTGGAGACCAGGGAAATACAGAGGGAATGGCTCCTTTTTTTAAATTCCATCCTATAACCAGTGAGACTTTTTCTTTTTATATAATATAAGAAATGTTCCGAATAGCAGTATCACTATCTGTTCTCAACATCTCCTCTTTGCATGCGAACCTCCCACTTCTTCTTAGTTTCGGTATCTGAAGGAAAGTTATGATAAGTCAGCTCTGGTCGATTTTTCCTAACAGTTGTTGCATAATGCTTCAGCACAGGTTTTGTGGCTCTTTTTGCATGTTTATGCTTATACAATGTGGAGTCGTGCTTCAATTCAGCCGCCATTTTGTTTTCTGAGAACCCCTAGACCTCGCTTCCATGCAACTTCCGGTTGTTTCCTAAGGCTTTCCAAGAATCGAGAGGCACGAAAAATCAGCAACGCTTGAGTGGCTAACAACAGATCAGTGCCAGATTTGTGTACTTTATCGCGTAGCTGGTGTGGTCATCTGGTGAGACTTTATATTGATATTTCTTTGCCCAACCGAACATGTCCACATCATCTGACACAGCGGCAGAAAAAGAAATCATTTCAGATAGCGATGGAGCACTGGAGGAGGTGAACAGCCACATTAAAGACGCTTTCGACATTCTGAAGCGAGAGACTTTGAAACGTCGCAAGGAAATGGAAACTTATGATGCAGTAACTAAGAAAATCAAACACGTTCATTTCTCCAAAACACTGAAGCTCAATGTTGGTGGCCAGCTATTTTACACAAGTCTGGATACCATGAAGAAAGATCCAGGTATTTACACACTAAGTTGCCAGCGAAATGTTGTTTGTACCGTTTCTCGAATCAAAAACTTTGCCGAATTGAATGTTTGAGTAGCCGGCATGCAAGCAGTCAAATTGGCTGCTGATAAGGCACTTGAAAGTTTTATTAAAGTTGATTACATTGACCTACCTCAGTTTGCCTACATATTTTGGCTTTTATCCAGGGTCAATGCTACACGCCATGTTTTCAGGACGATTTGACGTAACGCCAGCCGAAGATGGAACTTACTTCATTGATCGCGATGGAACTCACTTCCGTTACATCCTAAATTACTTGCGCACGGGGCGACTTGTTGTTCCGGAGGACAAGAGCATTAGGAGGGAGTTGCTGACTGAAGCCGAGTTTTATCAAGTTCAAGGAATTATCGATGAACTTAAACCCTGTCCCTTCGAAAATTCTTCAATCTTGTCTACAGAGCTGCGCCAAACCCTGACCAGTCTGTTGAAAGACACACTGACAAGCGCCAGCCACAACTATGCCTTGATATATCGCGCTTCCCGAGATGGCTGGGCTGCTGCTAACTTTCACTTTCACTGCGACCGCAAAGGACCGACTGTGACAGTTGTCAAGAGCAATGGAAATTACATATTTGGAGGCTACACGGAGCAGCACTGGGAATGTAAGTTGAATTTAAATCTTTTGTTAATTAAAGCACACTCCTAGAGTATCTACAGATAACAAACTTATTTGGGATAACGATAGAATTCTAGTCGACTCCTTAGTTGTTTGTGAAATTTTTTAAAAGATCCATTAGCACTTACTGTGATGCACTGCGCGTTGTTTATTTTGATTCCACCGGATGGGCCGCGATCTCTCGAGAGGGAAACGTACGGCCTCTCATCTCGAAGAAGAAATGAACACTGGGTTTAAATTTCGGTCGTCAGTAATTTTTTAGTCCCAAGAAGCGGCCCTATCTAATATCGTGTAGCAGCCGCCAAGGACATTTTCTTCCCCACCAAAATCCCATCGAAGAAAGAATTAACGTTGAAGACGTGGAAAAGTTTTTCCTACTTTCACCGACAGCTTTAAATCGATGCAAACGAAATTGAAACCTCCAACCAGCCGGGAAGTTTTCTGTATAAATAACATACACTTCCAGTCGGCCCTTTTTCTGTCCGTTGCATCTAATTTGCATCGAGCATAATTTTAAATAAGCTCCGCCGGGGGCTGTTTTCGGCCAGTTTCGAAGCTCACATCGAAAAACTTTTGACGGCTAGAAACGCGGAAAACCTCCTTCAACTTTCACCGAAAGTTTGATTCCAAACGAAGCCGCAAGCGAGCCGAGACGTTTTGTACTTCATCTACATTTGGCCGTTCAGACAGGACTTTGTTCCGGTCGATCGGTCACATATCGATGTTACAATTTTTTTAAATGAGATCTCAATTCACAGTTAACTAAAAAGTGATAACACAACGATTCGAAAATAAATTGTAAAAAACAGGGAAACTTATAGGCGATCTAATAGACGTATTTCGTTTACATGAAAGACCGAATTTATGAGCCAAACCCGAAGGTTGTAGTTTCTTGCGGCCGCCGTCGAGCCTTTGGCGGCCTAGCTCCACGGAAAAGTTCCAATCGCGACCAAAAATGGCTTCTACCACATCACAAGGCGAAATATGACGTAGAATATAAGATATATATTTCTTAGCACTTGACAGGCAACTGACCGCAAATTGCACGATGGAACCGGTTTACTTTGGATCTTTCTTTCAGTCGCGATGGTTGAATACTTTCGTGGTCCACGAATTCAAATACGAGCTCGGTGCATTATGGAAAGTGCTAATGGGTCTTTAATTAAGAATTACCATTGGCCCAGTTTATAATTGAGACTAATTATCCGACAAAGAAGAATTATCCGTCTCAGACACATGTTACTAAAACGAGGGATGGGGAATGCAGAATGGGAAATGGGAAACGGGGAATGGGGAATTCAAAAATGAAAATGGGAAAATTAAAAGTGGGAAATTGATAGAAATTAGAAACTGTGAATGCTATAGGTGATTATCCAAATCCTGCCTCGTCCCCAGACGTCTCTCCTAATTATATGGTGGTGCGCGTAGCGTTGTGGGATAGGTCACTGCCCCGCACTCCCTGTTTGCCCGCGCTATACCGGTGCCTGGGGACGAGCCAGCCGTCTCTCTTTAACTCAAACAAGTATAAACGAACCGACTTATACAGTAAGCAACGCATTTTAAAGCTATCCATGCCTGATAAATAAACAATTTTGCTTCCTTCCGTATCTGTGACAACTTCACCAGGACACGGATAAAATGACTTTAAAAATATAATAATTGGAACCATTCGACGTGCTTGAAATTATTAGCCCTAAAATCAGATATAAAAGTGTCGCCTTCAAGGCTTCATGAACCTGACCGTGTAAGCTGTGTCCATCCTCGGAGACCCAGGGGCAGATCGTCGGAGCGAGAGGCGGATTAAACGGGCAAGATCGGTGGGAGCAGAAGCCTGGTGTCACGTGTGCGTACTCAAATCAACTTTCTGTCTCGGTAGTTCGATAGGCCTACCATCGAAGAAAGTTTTAGTGAAATGGGACCCAAAAACCCGAGAAATCAATAAATTTGGCAAGGGTACTCTAGCAAAAAAAGAAAACAACAAGGAGGAAAATCAGATTGAGGTATTAAGACAAGTTCACACTTTAGGTGTGAAATTTTAGAAGCGCGCAGTTTGGAGCAAACGCAAAGACATGTGGTTCGCATGTAAATCCTAACTGCGAGTTTCTAAAACGTTCACACCTAAAGAGTGATCTATTCACAATACTCCAATCTGATTTTCGTACTAGTTGTTTTCTTTTTCCTTGACCACCCTTGCCAAAATTTTTCGATTTCTCGGCATTGTGGGTCCCATTTTACTGAAACTTTCTTCGATGGTAGGCCTATCGAACGAGCGAGACAGAAAGTTGATTTCACTCAGTACGCATGAGTGGGTAAAAGATTCAGCAAAGTTACACTCTGTATAAGACGCCACGAAAGGAGCGGTGAAATAAGCTGATCGCTGATTGGGCACATAAAATACAATGCCTCAAAATTTGAGCTCAATCAGAAACAAGAACGCAAGTGGGCTCTTGAACTAGTTGTAAAGAATTTGATGGCTGAATCCTTCAATTTTTACAAGGCTGGTTGTTTTAAAGGCTCTAAGTCTCAAAATCGATTCTCTTAATGACGCTATCCGCACTCAAACTACAATAAAATCTCTGCTATGTAAAATGTCAATATCTATTTCAAAAACCACCCTGTGTGGTAAGATCAGATACGTCAAAGGTCGTTAAAATAAACAAATCTGCGTGCGGTTTTTCGCTTAGGTAATTCTCTGCACCTGTCTCAGATATTTAAGGCTCTTTCTTCAATATATTTCTTGGAAATTTCACACTTTATGGGTCTATAAAGTTACGAAAACTGGTTTTCATTTGATTCATGACCGAGCAAGTAGGGGCGTGGATCTATTCCTGAAATGACGTCACAAACTGTTTTGCATCGCGGTAGTTCTTTAGTTCTTTGAAAATAGCGAAACAAAGCAGTTTGTGGCGTCATTTCAGGAATAGACCCATGCCCCTCACTAGCTCGGACGTGAATCAAATATCCGCAAGTTTTAGTAGCTTTTACAGCCCAATAAAAGTGAAATTTCCAGGAGAAAAGGCAAAATATAGTTAAGACAGGAGCAGAGATTTATTTTAGCCCTAAAAATATTTTGAGGTTAGGTGCACTTTAAAGGTATGTTCCCTGGGGCTCTCCCGCCCGTGTTGTAAACTTTCTCTCACACCAGGCTTCAGCTCGCACCGATTTCGCCCGTTTTATCTGTGTTTACAAAACATTGCTTCCTAAACCAAACTGTCACTTAAAACAGAGAGAATAATCGACAAAACGCTTTTCCAGCCAAAAGTTTTATTCCAATAAACAATACGTTTGCTTTTAGAAGCAAAAACGTTCGATTTTCTTGTGTGCATGCACACATGCATGTAATTTTGGCAGACACTTCACAAGGTTTCATTGTGACCGGTTTGAAGCGGCTTTGTGAACAAAATTGTAAAAATTATAGAAATCTGGATCAAACGATCAGTTAAACAATTTTTAAAAAGCAAATCAACATTTAAAAACAACATTAACCGGACTGTAGCGTTTACCCGGGTCTTGTAAAATCTATTTGAAGTCCGTGGTTGGGTTTAAATTTTAGAGCAAACTTTAGGTTATTCGTTTCCAGGTCAAAACAAATCCCAACACGAAATGGCTTTTCGTCGCTTTAACAGAGCTTCATGTCTTTTTGTTCGGCGTTCGATTATTCTTCGCGGTGATTCCTTTCCATTTTCAGCTCCAAAATAGTCTAGAAGCATCTTAATTTTAAGAGTAGAAAAATACATTTTGAAAATCTAGGACCGATCCGCCTGCGGCGCCATTTTCTTCGTTTGTACAATCCCATGCTTGTGACGATACTTGAATAACTTTATATGAGGTATAAAGTTTACTGATGATCGAGTAGACGGTTCGATCATGTAAACTTTATACTTCATAGAAGCCACGACGTGTGATTGGACGAATAAATTCACGTGACTCCATTCGTTCAATCACTCGTCGTGGCTTATATGAAGTACAAAGTTTACATGATCGAGCGAGCGAGTCCAAATTCAGCCCTAACTGCAAGAACTCCTGAATTGCATTCACGAGTTAAAAAGGTTGAAAATTAAGTGACAAGAAACTAACATGGCTCCAAAGATCCGCTTTTTTAGGTCGTCCTCCTATTGTTCCTTGCTTCTCGCCACATTTCTTCTTGTCCTCCCATCTTTTTTTCTCATTTCCTCGCTTTGCTCATTAGCAGTGAGGGCCATGAGTGTCAGCCACCATATTTGATATATAGAAAATATTATTCTCTCTCCAGACTTCCAGTTGGTATATTCATAGACAGAGCATCGGTTGTTATCCGTCTGGCGGTTTTTATCCAGACGTATCATTCGTCAATATTCCTCTTCTGATTTACGTACAGGCGCCGAATTATTTGTCTAGGCGGATAATGGACCTCATGCCTGTTTATGTCAGACTAGATAATTTTACCACCAAGCCTCATTTTCAGAGTAGAAAGTTGAATATTTTACCACGAACAAAATCCCAAAGCAGCAAAAATGAAAAGAATGTCCATGTGCAACTTGCCAGAGGATGAGAATAATTTAGTGCAAACGAGGCTTGGTGTTGAATTTTGGGCAAGTGACGTAATCATCATGCATAATGCCTATTAGTCTCTAGTATAAATTATGCCATTGTGATGTTTTCAAGTGCTCTACCTGCTTTCTTAAGAGGCCCTGTCTATTAATGTCAGATAAAATGTCCCTGACACGACAATTCTGATTAGTGAGTGTGACCTTCATCGACTTTCAATGAAACTGTTTTTAATTTCTTCTATTTTCCTGTTATTTTTTAAGGTTTTTTCACACACTAATGACTGTTCTCACTCAAACACCACATGTGTTCACAAAAATTATCATTGTTTTGATTTTGCTCTTGCTTTTTGTTTTGCTCTCCTTGTTTTCTCTCTTATCAAGATTCGAGACTGAATGGACAATTTATTTTATCCCTCAGCTGTTTCTGGAACTTACAAGAAAGCTCCAAACTCCTTCTTGTTTAGCCTTGTCAACCCAAGTGGTTTAGGATCTACCAAGCTACCACTCATTCAAGGAAAAGAAGGATATGCCATCTTCTGCGATAGTAGCTCTGGTCCTGTATTTGGAAGCCATGATTCCGGTCACTATGATCTTTTTATCAGCAACTCGACTAGTTTTAATTCGAGCGGTTGCAAGTGTGAGTCAAATCTTAACAACTCGTACCAGTGTCCAGCAGGTCAGAAGGCTGAAACCTTGCTGGCTGGAAATTTCTCATTTTCTGCTAGCGAAATAGAAGTTTTTGAATTTGAAAAGTAAGAAAGCGGAATAAAAAATGGCATATTTCTCATTCGTAACAAATGTCAGTTAAGTAGCAGCAAGCCTCGTAAAGAGCAGTTAGTTTTTGTTTTAGACCTATGCCAATCATAGACAATTCACTACAGTAAATCACGCTTTGGAATGTGCATTGATGATTTTCAGTAGCCCTTACCTTTGTATACTAGCCACATCATACTGAATGTGGATGAAAATGGTTTATTAGGAATCAGAGATAGGAGTTGAACAAGGACGGTTTATTTTTCAAGTGAAGTTTGATTTGCACAATAACCTGAACTTGAAACTGCTCAAACTTAGAAACATGCTCGATGTGTTATCGATAAGTACAATAAAATGGATCAAAATCTAGAGTAAGTAGGCTGTTTTAATTTGAGCAGTAAAATTACAAGTAAAACGTGTTCCTTTAGCAGCTAACTTAATTCCAAATAAAATATATGTGAATTAATGGTTTGCTTTATTTATTTACTTACTTATTTTGCCTTTGCATCCCCGTTACCTTTCAGGGCAATTCCCCCCCCCCCCGCCTCTTGCCCAGGGGCAACACAAGCTTTGAATGGGTAGCGTGGTCTTCGTGAGTTTGCAAAGCTTGATAGCTCACTTGATTATCTAGCCAACTGCACTGGTATCAGAGACGTTATGGCTTGGAATCCCGTTCAAGCCTGGTTTTTTTTCAGGTTCTTCCTTTTTTACTGCTGAAGTTGATAAACTTCTCTGCAATGGTCGTCATCATGTCCGTAGTTCAATACATATGATTATTCATATATTCACATTAAATATGCAAACCAACAACCGATTACCCAAAATGCTGGGGGTAACTAAGACGACTTTCTTCACGAGATCGTATGTGACATATTTATGTGCGATCAACAAATAAATAATATCCAACTGCTTTGCAAGCATTTAAATTGTTTCTGAGTATTTTCTACAGTGACAGTAAAACGTTACTCTGGGTGTCAGGTGCTTTTCTGCGAACTGAAAAAAAGCCCTCTGGTCCAGGGTAAACTTTCTGAATTTCTCAGACTTTCCACGAACAAAAAAATTCAGGAAAAACCAGAAGATTTAAAAATAGTGGAAACAGGCTTAGGCCGTAACCGGCTCGAAATATTTCGGTTTCTGTGAAAGAGTAGTCTGCTGGTGGTTGATTTCGCATCATGATCTTTGAAATTACTTTAGACACAATTCATTTATAGAAGATTTCAGATTCAGGCCAGCAAGAGACTATTAAAGGCTCATGTATGCAACTTCCGATTTGTAACCTAGGGAATTCAACAGGCTCAGGGATTTTCTAAGAAACGTTATTGCAAGACCACCTTTTTTTTCCTAGCCAATGAGCGCGAAGTCGATCTGTATACAACCAATAGAAGAACGTAATAGTGAAACAGTGTGAATAACAAAGTCTTTTCGTGCATCAGACATCAGTTTCGCCTTCTACTACTGTTGTTCCTGCAATCATAGCAAATAGGCCATTGAATGCTGTTTAAATCCTTGCGCAAAAGAATATGTCATCTTCATCTCGAAATCCAGAAGAAGAAGACACCTCTTGCAGCGATGGAGCACTCGAGGAAGCGACCAGCCACGTCAAATCAGTCTTTGACATTCTGGAGCTCGAAACCCTGAAAGTTCGCAAAGAAATGGAAGCTTTTGACGCGGTGGCAAAGAAGCTTAAACACGTTCATTTCACTAAAACGCTGAAGTTGAATGTAGGCGGGCAGTTCTTTTGCACCAGTCTAGAAACCATGAAGAAAGATCCAGGTATTTGTTCATTGTAATTCCGTTTACCGTTTTAAGGCTGGTCGAACGGCACAGCCAACGTAACGAATACTTTAGCAAAGTATAATTGCAACGACAACGACAGTAATACCCTCTCTTTTCATCCAGGTCCGATGTTACACGCCATGTTTTCAGGAAGATTCGACCCGAAGCCTGCTGAAGACGGATCTTACTTCACTGATCGCGATGGAACTCACTTCCGGTATATCCTCAATTACCTGCGCACGGGTCAGCTTGTTGTCCCAGAAGACAAGATCATTCGGAGGGAGCTGCTAACTGAAGCTGAATTTATCAAATTCAGGGCATTATCGACGAGATGAAAGCATGTCCCTTTGAAGGTTCTACAATATTGTCCACAGAACAGCGCCAAACCCTGATAGGTTGGTTGAAAGGCACCCTGACAAGCGTTAGCCACAACTATGCCTTAGTATATCGCGCTTCCCGAGATGGCTGGGCTGCCGCCAACTTTCACTCTTGCTGCGACCGCAAAGGGTCGACTATGACAGTGGTCAAGAGTGGAAATTACATATTTGGAGGCTACACAGAGCAGCACTGGGAATGTAAGTTGTATAAAAGCAATATAGTATACGTCAAAATTTTACAACAACGGTTTATGGGGTGGGGTTGTCGTCTTGGTAACATATTCTTTTGTGAGTGGCTTCAAGGTCACACTGCGAGTTTAAGATCACAATGTCGATACGTGCCTCGTCTATGGCTTTGTGTGTGTGTGTGTGTGTGTGTGTGTGTGTGTGTGTGTCGTTGTCGTTTTTAAATTAGACTATCTTCTTGAACGATTTTATTACTTTACATATATTCTGAAAAACATGTAAGGATGGTTTCTTTAATTCAGGGGTTTCCACGTTTCCATGGCATAATGCACATGTATATCTCTTGTATCACATTTCTTTCTTTCTGAGGAGTTGAAGGGGGTAGTTTTAAAGTAAATTTTAGCTGATGCTTAGCATACAATATTCTCTCTAGCTCTCTCAAGTTCAGCTTACAGGAGAGCTCCACACTCATTCCTCTTCAGCCTTGTCAATCCAAATGGCCAGCAACCCCCAACGCTGTCCTTGATACCAGGAAAGGAGGACTCAGCCATTCAGTGCTATAGTAGCTATGGGCCTGTGCTTGGTGCAGGTAATGATCTTCGGATCGCTAACTCGCCAAAACACCCCTCTGTAATAGACCTGGTGAAACCCGACCTGGTGGGTTAATTTGCCCTCCCTGGTGGAATTTTGACCTCCCTGGCCCCTGCTGGATTTTTTATTTCTCCCTGGTGAACAATTTAGTTTCCCTGGCGATGCCTGTTAACCTGTGAGAAAACGTCACGGCTCTCGTTTGCTCAGTCTTGTTCAGTTGTAGAATTACTTGTGTGCATCGAGATTGTTGTGCAAAAGGATTGCGGGCTTGGGAAGCGCTAACAGAAACATACGCAATTTGTCTCTTTTAATTTGTTCCCGCTGGTCAAAATCGTGCGGGCTCTGATTCTGATAATAGCCCGAGTGCAAGCGACAGCGAAACCTCTGGATCTTCCTTGTGTTCTTTCGAGGCCAGCAACGAGCATTCAAAGCGAGCTAAACGGAGGATGAAACGGAAATATGTAGAAGATTCGTGCGATTCTTCCGACACGTGAGATCGCAAGATCGTCAAGGAGAACAGGAAATCGAAGAAGAAAAAGAAGTCAAGAAAAGCCACTGAACGTCTCTCCAACTGAAAAGGCCGAGAAAAATACGTCTTTTACACTGCACTTATAAGGTTAGATAACAACGATAGTCGAATTCCTGTGCTTTTCTCGCTGACCTCCACCTGTGCTGCGTCATTTGCTGCCTTCAAAGACAAAGTGTTAGAAGGCTGTGGTCTTGCATCCCGCAAAAACGTTCAATTTAACTATCTTAACAATGATCTAAAAGTCCAATTGTGTGAAACCACATGGGGGCATTCATGCATTTCTTAAAGGGACGAACAGATTACACTGTTTCTTTGGAGCTGGAGTCCTTGCCGCAACAAGAAAGCAATTCAGTTTCGACAGTGCAAGTGGTGTCAAGTTTCCTTTTGGGCTGTGTGAAGTCGATCGATGGCGAAGTTCATTTTTCTGACCACCTGAGGCATTCTATCTACAAGATCAATTTTTCAGAGCAATCAGTGTGTTTGGCTCTTGGAATAGATGATGATCCTGGACAAAATGATGGCCCCAAAGAGTCTGCAAAGCTGTGCTACCCGGCTGGTTTGGCTGCAAGAGGTACATGTACATAACGCATGAGCTCGCCTTTGATAAAAGCTTTTTTGTTACTAGCGGGGTGAAATGACTCATATGGTATATATAAATACTTATTAAGCGGTTTCTGAAAGGTAGAGTATTGCAACGTATTGT
>Ga0126336_10000099_pt1 | contig 23005 bp, 13 predicted proteins | sample SidCmetagenome_FD_92530 | JGI IMG/M metagenome (GOLD analysis project Ga0126336, IMG submission 92530) | Coral microbial communities from El Islote,Puerto Morelos, Mexico - Siderastrea C C metagenome | ecosystem: Host-associated > Invertebrates > Cnidaria > Coral | place: El Islote,Puerto... | reverse complement strand
TTCGACATTGCTGATCCTAGCAGTATGCAGGACGCGTGTCACCACGAACTCAGTAAATATGACCTATGCTCGCCACGAGTCTCCCAGTAGCTCAGTGGTTAGAGCGTCCGACTGGTGTACGGAAGATCATGGGTTCAATTCCCATCGGGGACTCAGATTTTTTCTTTGTCCCACGCTCGCAACATGCTGAATATTCTATCTTTTCTTATTTCTTCTCCGAGCTTAAAATTCACCATCTGTCTTTATTTATCATTTATAAACTGTTCTAATAAAATCCTGCCTTTCTGCCTTTCTAATGTGAAAACTGCTGTGTGCAACAATTTGGAAGTGAAATAATGGGGTTCAGTCGTGGATGGCAATGTTCAAATTTTGGTGCATGCAGTGTTGTATGGAAAGCTACAACATCTCAACATTGTAAACTTGTTGAGCTGTAGAATGATGCTGTAGCTTGTTGGCATCGTAGCGGATTATGTCATGTTTTCTTTTGCCGTATGTGAATGTCGTTGAGAGGGATAGAGCCTGTTTCAATCTTGTTTGCCAATGTTCAACATGTTGAATGTCGTATTTCAATGTTTAACTTACCAGCCTACACTATTCAACAGTTGATGAATAGCAGTCAAAAGAGAAAGAACCCTGACTGACACTTAATACATCATTGTTTACTTTTTATTTATTTATTTATTTGTATATTTATTTATGTTTGTTTGTTTGTAGGTGGTCTGGAAGTGTTTTCTTGTTACATTGCAGAAGATTACTTTATATCAAAGGCTATATTTAATAGGTTAGTGACAGCTGTGGTACTGCCCTTTAACTTAACAGTGAGTATCTTTACTCTGCCATTTTCGTGGCTTCCAAAATGAAAGTTACATTGTCAGGTGTGCAATACCTATTTGTTTATTACATTTTGAATGTTGTATTTCATTGCAGGGGTATGAAAGTGGTTCTTAGTAGCGATCCAGCCATGCAGAATCCAACTAGCCACTCTCTTCTAAGATACCAGCAAAGAATGGTCAGGTAGGGGGTGTTTACTTTCCCTTCTGCAGAGATACACATGCGGAAACATTCTTTTTAGTGCTTTGGGTTTCAGTTAAACAATGCTTAAGCTTTGGTCACTCTGCTTCCTTCTAATTATCCCTCTCCCTACCCTTGTGAAGAAAACTCTGTAATTTGCTCCTCCCCTCCCCTCACTCACTTTTCTCCCACTAGCAGACAAGCTTGAAGTAGCCAAATCTCATTTTCTAAAATATAGTGAAAAAAACCTTTTCACAGGAAAATTACTGCCCAACACATTTCTTTTGAATGGTCATTCTTCAAGATTTCATCCAGAGACCTAAAAGTTAGAACCAACTTATAAAGCATACTAAACAACACTACAGGAAAGTACTGCTCAGTAGCTTTCATCCACAGACTCGAATGTTCGCGCCACCTTGTACGACATAATAAACCAGCACCATAGGAAAGTACTTCTCAGTAGCTTTCTTTTGAATGGTCACTCTTTAGGATTTCATCCATAGACTCAAACGTTAGAACCACCTTGTGCAGCCTAATAAACAGTACTGCAGGAAAGCATTGCTCAGTAGCATGCCTTTGAAATATGGTCACTCTGGAGGATTTCAGTGCACCGCAGGAAACTAAAATAATTATTGCTTTTGATTGGTAATGCATTATATATTTTCACCCATTTATCGTTTTCGTAATCCTCTTGAACTGAATATTGTGTTTTTAAATTGGATATATTGAGACGAGGAATCAAAATCACTGTTTACCTAATCATTCTTGTTGTAGATGGACCAGGCTTCGTCTTACCATGGAACCGTTCCCCGCCATATTTGAGCCACTCACAGAGAGTGTTGTTATTGGCATCTTGGCCTGCTGGGCAGTGTCATACTTATGGGAGTTTAGTGCCCTACTTTTCTTCATTAAACACATCGTACTTTGGTTTTTCTTGGATTATCTGTTACTCAGATGTGTACAAGGGGTAAGTGTCCTTTTCCTTTATTGCGGAGGGGGACAGCGGGGTGGGGGCCCAGGAGAAAATGGGGTGGGAGGCATATGGGAGTCAGGAGAAGAGGTGGCAGGAAGCGGGAGAAATAGGGAAAATTTATGTAACATTGTGCAATATTTTGCAATCAAAAAAAGCACAGAGGCGAGAGCCAACAAAAATAGGGCTGGAACTGGGATTAAAAGGAATGGAAAGTGGGTGGTGTAAACCTCCCTGCAGCCTCACTCCCCCCCCCTCCTCCTTCATTGTCTACTGCTTGTCAACCTTATTTATTTCTAATTTCAACAGGAATTAAAAATAATAAAAGACGTTTCTCTGTATAATTTTCACATAAAATACAGTCTGTTTTTTGGTTTTGTGGCTCATCCGACCATCATTTACATTTCTCCTTTGCATTACCTTCTTCTCTGGAAGATGTGATCATTTATCTTTTTGTGCACCGTCATCTTTTCTCTTGTGATTAAAGGAGCTACGTCACGGATAACGCATTTTGAAAAAACTGGCAAACTTTTTCAAGTTTGTCATTCGTAATCTGTGTTAGTCCCCCTTAGTCATAACCATCCTTGTTTAGTTTTGGTGTATTACTTCTTTGGTGTTTTTCTACCTTTGGAAACTATTATTTTGAGGTTTCCTTCAATATGAAGTAATTCTGTCAGATCAAAAAAATGAATGAAAATACTGTGATATTGCACCTTTAAAAAGTGAGGTTAATGTCATTGTGTGGTCAGTTAAAAGAGTTTCACTGTACAAAGATGTGTCCACCTTCCTTAGCAACGAGAACTCGAAAACAAAAGCATTTTCACACAAACAAAGACCGATCAGAAACATATGGAGTGTGCTTGAACTGCAGAGTTCCAGGCCAAATCTGAGCAAAAATGAAATCATAAACAGATTTTAAAAATTAACATAAGCTGGTTATGCCACTGAGCTTCAATAATAATTATTAAGTTTTTGTGGTGCTAGCTTGTTCCTTATTTTTCAGCCCAACAATCCCTTACCACCATTGTGGAAAGTCTTTCTAGCATGGCTGTTTAGAGAGTTCTCCTGGATAGTTTTCTTTCTTCAGGCAGCATGTGGCCGTGAAATTGAGTGGCGGACATCACACTTTGTCCTAAAGCTTGGCGGTAAGGCTGAGAGACTTCAAGAAAAATGCCAGAACCTGAACAACCACTGCTGTTGATTAGTATCTTATGATAATTTGACAGTAGACTCTTGCTATCATGGTCACTTGAGAGAACCAAAATTAATATGCTTGAGAAAATACAGTTCAAGATGGCCTGTAGTAAAGTAGTACAACAGTATCCCAGACAGGAAAGATCGAGTTTCTTACATACTGTGAAACAGTGTGCAAGGGGGAAGGGCTTATGTTTGAGACAGAGAGAGGTTTGAGATGATAGTAGTAAATTACTGTACAATGGTATCCCAGGGAAACAGGTTTCTTTTTTGGACAGGGAGAGGCTTGAAACATCCTGCTAGCAGAGCCTTTCCTAAACTCTGCGAAAGAAAAGAAAGACTGTGCATAAATCGAGTCAAGTCTTTTAAGTCGCCACAGCCCCAACTTATGGCTTCTATCATCAAACCAGTTTTTCCCTGCACACAGTAATTTTGTTGATGAACCGAAGATCAAAACTGAGCCCACCGTACCAAAGCAAAATGGCGTCTTAAGTGTGTGATTTTGAGTAATGCATTCAAATCTGGCATGGGCTCAAAGTTGTATCCAAGAAACAACAAATGCATGCTTGATAAAGACTTGAATCGATTTCTGTAGCATCTTTCTTTTCTCTTGTGGAGTTTAAGAAAGGCTCTGCTAGCAGGGTGGGCTTGAAAAGGCCAGTAGTAATTAAGTTACTGTGAAACAGTATGCAAAGGGAAAGAGCTCATGTTTGAAATAGCAGAAGGTATGAGATACAGTTGACTCCGGGTAACTCGTAAAACCTTGGTAACTCGAAGCTCGCACTAACTCGAGCCAAAATTGATTTCTCCTGGATTTGGTCCATACAGTTACTGTAATTTTACCTTCAATAACTCGAACCCTTGATAACTCAAACCTCCCGCTAACTCGAAGTGAATTCCCATTTCCTTCAGGTCATTTTCTTCATAATTTTACCCTTGATAACTTGAACCTCATTTGTCAAATTGTATTTAGAGATAAAACCTACTCCATAACACTGAATTTATTTTCAGTCAATTTTTGAAAAATTGAGCAGCACTGTGGTTTTGAAGTGTCTAATTGTCCTTTGTGTCCTTGGTGTTTTGGTACACAAAGTGTGTCAAAATGTGTTATGTGATAAGTGATGTCAGCAGGAATCCCATCCCCGGATAACTCGAACTCCTTATAACTCGAAGCTTTTTTGATTTCCCTTGATGGTTCGAGTTATTGAGAGTTGACTGTAGAAGTGAATTGCTGTATAACAGTTTCCAAAGGAAATGGATTTCTGTACTAAGTTATTGTGAAACATTACCCAAGAATAATGGGTTTCTGTTTGAGAAAGCAGGAGGTTTGAGATAACCTCTATGAAATTACTATGAAACAGTGTGCAAAGGTTTGTGATAGGCAAATACAGTAAATTACTGTACTACATATCCCAGAGGAAAGGTAGTCAGTGGCTTGAGATAACTTACAGTATAATGTCATTATTAATCTTAAGTAGTTATTTTTGCACATCAAAATATAAATCAAATGGGTTTCATTTTTAAGATGGCAAGAGGTTTTGAGATAGTCAACAGTTGATTATCACACAACTGTAATAAAGAGAAATTGGCAAGCTAACTAGATAAAAAGAGAGGCTCGCATTACCAAGTGCTTGAGAAAGCTGTAATTTGGTATAGTGAAGAGTAAAAAGTACTTTCAATGGTATCCAGAGAAATAATTTTCTTTTCAAGTCAGCAAAAGATTTAAGATAGTGGCTGTTCAGGATTGTAGGAGTCTTCTGACTTTGTAATTTAATTATGTCACGTTAATCTGTGACAAGAATTGAATGTGCCTTTGTGGCTAAAACATTTTGCTATATAAGAAAAATGTTTCTTGTATTTAACTCACCTTATGAAACAATCCAAGGTTTTCATACATGTGAAATGTTGGGAAACATCATTATTTTGCTATTTGTTGTTTAAAATGATTATTTATTAAGTGTTTTAAATGCAAATCATCGTGAACGCTGTACAGAAACTTTTGTGGGTGATAATGGTATAAAGCAGTGGAAATCAGTTTGGGGGTGGGGACATTCTGTTAGTGAAAAATCTGGGAGAACAATATTTTAAAGAATCAAGAAATTTAGATTGTTAACTTGATGCCTTTTGCTGCATCTTGCAACTGTCAATTGACTGTTTGAAAATTTCCTTGTGAGAAGAGTTGTAGAATATAAAATGGTACAAGACTGTACTATGGAATAACTTTTGTTCCAATGTTAACAGTTATTTTGTCCATTGACTCAAAATTAGAAGCAATTTGTACAAGATGATAAACAGTACCACAAGCAAGTACTGCTCGTTAGCTCTGATTTGAATGGTAGGACTTACCTAATTCTGACAATTTCATCCACAAACTCTTAATTAAAAGTTAGAATCACTTTGCACAGCATAATAAACAGTACCATAGGAAGGTACCACTCAATCACTTTCATTTTTGATTGGTCACACTTTAGGATTTTGTACACAAGTCAAATAGAACCGCCTTGTACAGCATAATGAATAGTACCACAAGAAAGTACTGCTCAGTAACTTTCATTTGACTAGTCACACAAAATTGAAATTTCATGCATAAACAGACTCAAAAGTTAGAGGCACGTGGTGTGTCCAAATTTAAGTTTTCCTCTAGGAGGGAAAAATAAATTCAATTGCTGATTATTGTTACAGCAATTTTAGAGCTGTAAACTTTGAACAGCTAATCAAAAACGTTTTGTTTCTGAAGCCAGCTAATTCTCCAGCTTCAACAATAATTTCACATTTGAATCTTACGAACTCATCCAGATTTGTTGGGTCTTACATAAAATTATTATATTTAACGTAAAAGATAGGATCCAACTTGTATCAATATGCATTGGAAATAGCAGTAGAAAACTGCGTATAATATTTATTTATTTTGTATCATAAGAGTTCTTGGGATTAGTTTTACATTTGTGTGTTTGTGGGAGAGGTGGGGAGGGGGTTTGTACCTAGCTGGTCTCAAGCAGGGGAGGGGTGACTCCCATATAAAGGTGACAGGGGCGCTTGTACAAAAAAACGTAATCTCTGACCTGGGAATGAATTAGTCAGAAATTATTATTCTGGTGGTAAGATGGAGAAGCTAGTGTGTTATCATTTGCCCTTCAGGACTATTTAAGCTTTTGGTGGGAGATAGTTTGTCATTCTATGTCAGTCAGACTCCTACTGAGTGGCTACTTTTTCTTTCTCGTTTTATTTTTGGAATGGTGTTTTAGGATTTCAGTACCTCTCCACTGCACACAAATAAGGAATGATTTTTGAGTGGTTATTCATGTCTGGAGTGGTACATTATTCAAACTTTTCATGCCTTAGTCCTACTGGAAGCAATTCTGTGTGTATTGTTGAATGATTAACTACTAGTGCATGTAATCATTAGATAACTGACTGTACATTCCCTGATAAACTATTTCACTGTGAATGCTCGTGTTAGTGTAGACAGAATAGAAAAAGTCACCTCCTAAAAGGTATCAGAATGTCATTTTGAGGATGTGACTCAAACTTAATTTTTAACCCAATGCTACTAGTTGTTATTACTAGCGTGACTATTAATTATGACTAGCATGACTAGTAATTATGACTAGCGTGACTATTAATTATGACTATAGTGACTAGTACTTATGACTAGCATCACTAGTGCTTATCACTATACCTTTTAGCGTGGTTACGTAAGAATTTCACACCCTAAGCATTACTACACCACGAAAATTTTTTTTGACCCCTAAAAGATACGATGAGCACCCCTGTCACTTTGATATGAGAGTTGCCCCCACCCCTGAAGCAGGTCTGCCCGGCAAGGGACTGGGCCAGTTAACAGTTTTTTTTTAAAGTGTTTTTTCCATGGGTGATTCAGTCACAGGCATCTTGCGCCTTAGTACACATCTCGTTGGTTAGGCTCGTTGTATTTCTGTTACGAAGGAGTAGTTTCATTTCAGTTAGTAATGTTTGCTGTTAACCCTTTGAGTAGCCCCGCAGCTCTTAACAACCTCTAATTTCATTGGACCTTGGTATCACGCAGCTCTATTGTTTTCGGGGCTAGTGTCCATTGTTTTGTTGTTTGGTGTATTGTTTTCTCAGCAAATCAGAGAAGACCTTGTAAGAGCTGCGACATCGCCCAACCCTTTATAGCCTAAGAGTGATCAGCATCAGATTTCTCCTTGTAATATCAATGCACAGGTGTCGAGAATTAAGGAAATGATCACTAGAGATGAACTCTTTTGATATTTGAACAACTTCTCCCAACTAGCACTGCAACAATTGTATGGCGACCAGTAAGGAGAATTGATATGCTGACACTGAGGTTTAAACGGTTAATGTTATAAACTTAAAAGTACTAACGGCGGTGCAGCATATTAAATAGGAAGCACTGAAACCGTACGCAATCACATTCTGTTTTTCGTTTACACACTGGAAGGCAATACTAATTTTTTTTCATAAATTGCATTTTTGTTTGCTTTTGGTGCTAGAATGTAAGAGTTGATAAGGTTTTCGTATTTTTTTAATTACTTGGAAAATGAGCGATTTTTCTATGTGCCAATTTATTATTTCTTTTTTAGGTTAATGCATTGAGTATAAAATTTGGAGGAGATGATAAAAGGAAATTTGGACATTTACCTAGCACCCCTAAGTTTCGTTAGCAATTGTCCTCGATGTAGCAAGTAGCTAATTAGCAAGTAGCTAATTAAGTAATTGATTAAGTTAGTAAAAGCTTTATTTAAGTGTCGATTAGTTTAGCTTCGAAGGTTTTAGGTTTCATTCAAAACCTTCAAATCAGAATAGTTGGTGACACTTGACTTAGCGTTGTTAAGCATTTATTTAACAAAGGTGGTATAGTTCACTATATTTTCTCACCATTTTTGTAGTGAATTGCCACTAACGTTTGTGGTTTTATTTAAATAGGGTTTGAAAACGTGAAAGGAATTAAATGTGAAAATATGGTAATTGAGGTTGAATCTGAATCTGATTAAAACCTTCATACGAAGCTGCCTTTTGTTAGGACTTATTATTAGACGAAGCAGTTTAGTTTTTAGTTTTTATGAAAAGACATCGTTTTCGTATCGTTTTCACCTGTCTACGTGATAATTTTTTCGCCCATCATGCACACTAAAACGCTATCAAAAACGGCGTCATCGTTTTCAAAAGTCTCCGTTTTTATCGGTGTACGCGAAAATCGACGCGTTTTTGGAAGTCTCCATTTTCAGCGTTTTCGATCGTTTCAGCGTGGACCACTGGCAAAGACATCAGAAAGTGTGCATTTTCAAGGAAAAGCGCATTAGTATCACAGGCCTACCATCCCCTGTCTGTGTGGTGTGATGTGCATTTAATTATAATCTATCGGTTTATCAGACTATCAAAACTAAAGGTGAAATTTAGGGCTATTAAAAAATGAAATGCCGCCATGTTGTTTTGCTTTGTTTTTCGGTGTCTACGTACGTTAGCGATGTTTTCAAAATGACGGTCTACTTTCGGGCGAGTTGCTAGTATAGGTATTATAAATGCACAGCACAGCACACCACACAAACAGGATGGTAAGCCTGTGATTGGTAGGGATAAAGCCTTCATGCGAGCGAGAGGTGTCACAACTTCGCAACATCACAGTTGTTGTCGGCGATAAAATGGTGGAAGTCGATCAGGAATTATGGGGGAAGGTTATTGTAAGTACGAGTCCCTAAGTGGATATTAAGGGGGGAAGCTTCTTCCCAGAGATAATCGTGAAGATAATGTGATGAGCAAGGCCCCTTATTTTTGTCTTTCTCAAAATCGTTTTGCTTAAATTTAAGACCAGCGGCGCCTTCCAATTAACCAAGTTCGTGTACTTAAAGAAAACGAGACTCGTTAAACTTGTTTTGGCTTCGGCTTCCACGGCTTAGATTGCGTGTTAAAAGTGTTTAAAAGCTCTTTCTCTTACGTGGAGATCGAGAGAGAAGATTATCAAACTGAAATTTTAGCTTGAGAGTTGAGAAATAATTTTGACAAATATGAAGAAAGGTAAATATATCTTTGAGGTAACGTATCGCCTCAGTTTATCAAAAAACGTGTTGAGATTACATGTTTGAGTAATCCCTCCTACAGTTTTTCGCTAATTATAAAGAGGACTTTATTTAGACAAATTTTCAATCTTACTTATTACAGCTGCGAATAAGTTATTCGGAAAGGTCCCTTTTCAATTAATCTTTTTCGCGTTTTGTTTTTCAAAATCTCCAAGTTGGAACAGATTAAAAAGTCTGATAAATGCTTTGCACGCGACACAACAAAAGAGTGCCCCGTGCAGTTACCTCATTAAAATCCTGCTCTATGATTGGTCAGTAAGACGCGATATTCACCTGTTGACTTATTAGCATAAATTAGCATATTTAGCATACTCTATCGCCACCAGCTTCACGCTAGTCGCTATACAATTACATATCATAATTAAACGCCCATGTAAATTTAATGCCATCGTCTATATCGCTATAACAACCTTCCGCTTTCCAGAAACATTCATGTTTAGTTTACGTGCCTCGCTCACAACATTAGTATTTTCGTTTTCGCAAGCTGTTATTTGCCTATTTAGAGTCTGCTCAGCTCTCGTTTTTTTCAGCAGCTAACATGAGCGTCTCGCCTTCTTCGAGAAATTCATCCCTCGGTGGCGGTCCCTCGATGATCGGAATGATTAGAGCGAGAAAGCTAGCTGTAAAAATGAAAAAGAGAGCGCAGTTTCTCGTTGCTGAGAGAAAGCGAAGAGACAACGCTGGACAGACAGCTGTAATCCATTGGGATTTCCCGCGGAATCTCCGACGCGATGAACATCCAGCAAGATTGCAAATTCCTGGTGGAAAATCCCCACCGATTTCTCGCTCTCCTAGCGTCTCATCGCGTTATGGCTATACGCACGCAAGTCAGGCACCGCGAAATACATACCGTATGGAGCCCTTCAGCCGATTTTCAGAGCCAAAAGTCAAGGAAATAATCGAGGATGTTTTGGATCAAAACCTGCAGGGTCGTACCTACGAAGCTGTGTTCTGCAAAGAGATGAGTAAAAAGCTCTCGGAAGTCATAAAACAACGCGTCAAGTTTCTAGGTTTTTCCCGCTACAAATTCATTTGTATTGTACACATGGGACAAGTAAATAACCAAGGAATGCGAATCGGAAGTCGCTGCCTCTGGGATCAAAAATTTGACAATGTGGCCGAAGGATATTTCAGAAATGGTGATTTATTTGCTGTCGGAACCGTTTTTGGTTTATATTGCGAGTGATATAGTTGCCATGATTCGACTTCGAGGCTACTGTAAAACGAGGAGACTTATTTATGAATTTCACTATTTTCCAACGATGTCTCCTCTCTTTAATCACAAAGGCAACTCTTTGTTGTGAGCTCACAATTGCTTTCTTACAGCAGAAAAGGTTCATGAATTTTTTACAGAAACATGCTTCCGTGCTCACACAGACAACTTTCGATACGGAAGTAATAAGTTTTTGCTTGTGACAGAGAAAAAGCTTTCATAGTTTTTATCACGATTTTTATCTGTAAGCTTGACACGGAAATATAAAGTTGAGCGGGTGGGATTGCAATGGGAAAGCACGATTTAAAAGGACAACTAAAATTTTCAAGTTTTATGAATGCAAATTGAATGCAAGTTGAGTTGACTTATTATAATGCAATATTGTTACCAATTTTATATCAGCAGAAACGTATTTAAAGTGATGCCATAAAGAAACGCTTTCAAAGCGATTACTTAGTCAGTGTTTTTAGCGCAGCCTGACAATAGTCTGACATGTGAAAGTTGAAAAGAAACATTTATTCGACAGATGTCCATGTGTAATTTACACTCTACACTTCAAAGCTGTGGTTACCAAAAATATTAAGAGTAGCGAGTTGAATAACTTAAACAGGTAGAAAATTTCAATAATAAAAGAATTGCAATTGTTGTTTGCTTTTGAAAGAGTCATGGGAACATAACATTTGGGAAATCTTCTACAAATATTGGTTCTTCTCAACTATGTCACAACTAAGTCACGTATTGAAACTTACACAAAACTCCACATAATAGAAACTGCTCTCAGGTAATAGTTACTTTATATTTCACAAAATTTTGTTAACTTTACCAAGGTTGAATGTCGTTATAGAATAAAATTATAGTGGGAAAATTAACGAACAAAAATGTCCGAAAAAAAATTGGACACTTAATTGGCGAATAATTAATATTGTTTTCGGTAAAAGTTCATTTTCAGTGATTTTCGTACGTTGAGGATGGCTTAAACATGAGCTGGCAAGATCATTATATCTGCCTTACTAAAGACGTAGCATTTCAGCTTTTACGAAAAAGGAGCTTCTCGTAAGAGAGGGTGAATGGCGAAGCTGTACTTTTTGACGCCGTTTTCAGTCGCTTATAGTCCACGCTAAAACGAACAAAAAAGGCGTCACCGTTTTCAAAAGCCTCCGTTTTCATCAGCATTTTCGAAGAAGTATGCGTTGTATGCGTTTTCATAAACGCCTTAGTGTGGAAGGAACCTTTCTGGAAAAGGTGTCACAACTAATCGTGAACCAGCAGTGATGATAATGATGATGACGATGACGATAACGATGAGATGCTGCTGCTGCTGCTGCTGCTGCTGCTGCTGATGATGATGATGATGATGATGATGATGGTGATGATGATGATGATAATGATGACGAAGACGATGACGATGTCGATGACGATGATGATGACGGTGATAATGGTGATGATGACAATGATAATGGTGATGATGATGGTGATGATGTGATGATGACGACGACGACGATGACGGCGACGATCGTTGTGCCTGGCCGAAAGCTAAATCAAGGTTAATGCTAAGATCCCATAATTTGAGTGTCAAACGTAATTTGCTTCTGGTTTGGTTATGATTTACTAAGTTTCTTGATTGGTTTAAAAAAAAAATCTTGCGTCACTTTTTCAACCAATAAGAAGTAGGAGCAAATCCAATTGTACGGATGCGCTTTCCCGTGCTTGACGCAATTAACCTGTTACTGCTTCGTGTCTGCCTCCTCCACAGGATTTGCGCCAAGGACACCTTATCAAAAGAGCAGCAACTGGTGACGAGTGAAGGGCAAGGTACCATGGGAAAGAGAAAAGCGGGGGACGTTATCTTTTACGTCCCCACCTTCCTTTGCGCGCTAAGTTTTTTCGTAAAACAAAGGAGACTTCTGGGTATGAGGCAGGCTTCGAGTTCTGATTGGTTCATTGTGATGTTAGCGTCTATCGGTGATTGGCTAGAGCTCTTATTTTGCTTCTGGTTTAGAAAGGCTATGTCACCTATTTTTAGTGTTACTTAAAAAAGCCAAAAGGCTTATTGGAATAAAGGCGAGAACCCCCCCCCCCCCCCCCCCCAAAAAATTATTTTAGCTTTGTTTAAACTGACTCTGCTAGTTTCCTGAAGCTATAAGTAAATGTGTTTGGCTGCAGACCGCCAGGATCGAAATGTATTGCAATCAATTTTTAAGTGCTTCCATTATTTATTGGAAAAACCGGTTTATTCTCCCTTTGACAAAATACTGACTGACTTAAAAGTCTTCGTTTTTACGAAAGTAAAACTGAACATTTCAAGACCCCCTCTAAAAGTGACCATACATCAGCCATTGCTGATCACATTAAAAAAAATGGTCACAACATTAATTGGGATCATTTTGACATTTTAGCGTCCGGCAAAACGAACTTTAATTGTAAAATAAAGGAGACTTTGCTCTATAGCTAATAAAGCTGTTGCTTTATTAGCTATAGCTTCTCAGGACTGTCCCAACTACTAAATCACTGTTAAAATCGTTTTTTCTTAATCTCAGTTCCAGACCTTATTGTTAACTATATAAACAATTTTCAAACCCTGTAACGGTTACTTTTGAACGCCAAGTTTATCATCAAAATGCGCTTGTTTACCGTGTTTATCACCGCTGTGACCAATGAGCGAAAATTTGTCGACACTTCTACTTGCCAAGTTTGAAATTGATATGTCAGAAAAGAGCGGCGAAGATATAGCTCCGCAAAGTCGGCAAACTTTTACAGACGTTCTTTTGTATGGTAGCTATAGGGGGCACAAACTTGACCTCACCATACAAACGTCTATAAAATTTTGCGACTTTGCGGAGCCATATCGTTGTTCGTTTTCATCCCATCACTCTCAAACTTGGCAACTCTACTGATTTTAAGGCGTTTGTTTCAGCGATGTCGATGGATTTTCGCTAACTGGTCCATGTGAAAAGTTGAAAAAAACCATGGAAGGGTCTACTGGCTGGACTGGTCCACTACGCAAAGGTGGATTCTAGTTGGATCCCTGAGCGGTGCGAGTTCAGTCTGCAGTATGGACCACTATTTCCTGACCTTTACGGCTTGGGCAAGTTTATTTTGAAACCCCCTCCACATAAAACTTTGGTTAACTGGATGAGCAGCAATCGGTTTTAGAACAACCGGGTCCAGATTAACCGATAAGCGAGTCTTCCATTGTTCTGTTTTTAAAAAGGCTCTTCATTTACTCTTGTTCAACTAAGGCTCTAAAAGACAGGCTCTACAAGACAGGCTCTACTTAGAAGCCTGGTAATTAATATTTAGAATTGCAAAACATCTAAAAGAACACTCCATCAATGTCACTAAGACAAGTCGGTGATTTTCTGCATTTATACACTTTTCTGTGTTCCAACGTAATTATCACAAGTACGTCGGAAGGCGCGCGTGAACATCAGCTAATTATTTTCAACCTCTCTAGTAAACAACACCAATTTCGCACAACAGATTCTTCGTTGTTATCTTGTTAATTTACATGGGAGTTTTTTTATTATTTGCATCACATATTGAACATCTTTTTGTGGTGTTCTCAAGGGAGCTAATTGAAGCTACTTTAGATTTCAAAAGAAGTTGTTTTGTGGATAAAGAGTGTTCGAATAAACCAAACAAATTGGGAGCAAGATTCTAGTAAACACAGATGATTAGATTTTAGACGCGATGTATTGGTTTCTCGGGGGTAGCTGTTTTGTGATGGAACCTTCATGAAAAAGGTCAGCTCATTCCAAAACTTCGCAAAAGAAAACAACTTTCTTTTTAACAATGACACAAGAATCCAAGGAACCTAGCAACCAAATTTAGACAACCCGGGGAGCAAGGAAATAGCAAGAACAGATTTGCTTCGGTGGCTAAAACAGTTCTGCTTGCAAACCGCGCTTTTCCACTACGTTCACGAAAACCAAGCCGCGGAAATTCTGGCTCAATATCCATCCCAGTTCCACAAGACCCTGTATCCACGAAGTTTGCAGCCACGGCGTCCACAGTGTCAAATTCCGTCGATGAAAACTCGTCTCTCTACGCCGTGGAAAACATCATTATGATGCGGGAAAATACATACAAAATAGAGCCCGATGATTTGTTTCTGACTGAAAAAGCGCGCGGAATAATTCAGGAGGTGTTGGAGAATCGTTTGAAAAGCAAGTCACTCGACGCGGAAGAGAGCAAGAATTTATCCATCGAGATCAGCGAGGAGATCAAGAGAAAGGTGAAGGCAGAGACACCTGTTAATCGATATAAACTTGTTTGCGTGGTGTGGATTGTTCAGGTATTAGGGCAAGGAGTATATCATAGTATCACCAGTAGATGTCTGTGGAATGCGCAGTTTGATAACTTTGCAGAGGAGAGTTACAAGAATGATCACATCTTTGCGCAAGCTTCGGTATTTGCAGTTTTTGTGGAGTGAAATGAGTTTTCGTGTTTTTATCATAAGCTTTTTCAAACTGGCAAACACGACGAAAGTAAAAATGCAAAAAAAAAGGATAGATTTGAGGAATTTTAAAACAGTTTCTAGAACCCTGCGTCATAAGGACCCCCCCCCCCCCGCCTCCCCGTATAAGGACTGAACTCTAGGTCCCAGCGGTTACCTCATACATCTTCGCTAAAATTAACCCGCTCAGAACGTAGAACCGCCCGACACAATCTCCTTCAAAAGTCAACCTAGGTGCTACGAACGCAGTTTCCGAAAGGAAAGCAACACTTTTCATAGGCTAAACAATCCGACACAAGTGAGTGAGATCAGATTGAAGTGAGATCAGTACGATAGTTTTTCTCATCTTGATTACATGTAATTCAGTCTGAAAACCACCAGTCAGATATTTTACGTTTTGAGATGAATTTTGGAGCCAGTGTTTTGTAATCAGAAACAATGAATTGTGAGAGGACCAATCTGAACTAATAGTGGTCTGTGTTAGTACAGGTCTCTGTAATGACCGGGTACTTTTCGTCGTGGTCTTATGAAATATGTCCCGTGCCAGCTTGAGACACAACAGCGTCGCAAGAACATCACTAAACAAAAGGTTTAATAAGCAAAACAATGGCTTTGGACGTACATTTTCAATTCGATACATGTCTTTGCTGTCCTCTGCAAACAGCAACGTGAAATTACCGAATTCTGGGTCTTTTGCAATAACTTTGCACCTGGGAGCATTTAGGTGTAAAAAAGTTCTTCCTGCCACTGCAATCAACCTCTTTGTTTTCTTGGGAGTGGTTTTCCTAGTTCCCAGGCCTCTTCATGTTGTCGCAGTCGAACCGTTTCGGCTTACATGGTCCGAGCGTTCGTCTCGGATTCGTCTCGTCGCCGAAATGGATTGACCGCGAAGGCCTGGGAAAAAGCCGTACAGGAACGAGGCAAGGGTTAATTAAGGCAAAGGGTTTGATCAAGTCGGATGCCGGCAATGTGATCAGTGTCATCTGTTAAATCTACAAACCCTCCAATATGATACTGAAGTGCCATCGAACTCCAGGTCTTCTCTTTTCAGCTATTTTCCTTATCACCCAACCCATTATAAAGAGGAACAGGAACCCCAACATTACACAACCTTGTTTCACAACCTGCATGTGATATTCTGAACCGTCCTGTTATCACACACCTCATTTACCAGTGCGCGCGTAAGGTTTACGGTCTCAGTTCAGCTTGTCCGATACACCATATGCCCTCAAAGTGTTCTATAAGCTACTTCTGTAAATGGGATCGAAAGCTTTTTTTGAAGCTGATCGACAGAGTGTTTATACAGAGGTGCCTGCCGTTCACATTCCTGTTCCAGTACTTTTCTTAAGACACTGCCTGCTCAGCTCAATGGTGCTGTTCCATTGTTAGAATCCAGCCTCTTCTTTTGTGATCATCTTCAGCAGCCTATAACCCGGAGCGTGCAACTCCCATACTAAGCGTATGTCACGGCGTTTTTATAGACCAGGCAAGTTTTAGATTGCTATTTCCCGCGAAAATTGAAGTTTCAGTCCGCACGAGTCCATACTCTCCAAAAGCTGGTGGTTTTCCATCGTTTTCCTCCTTCAAAAACGCCCAATTTTCAACGCAAAACAACGCAAGGCTGATAATTAGTTAAAGAAGCTCGTGATTTGTTAGCAAGGTTCCTTTAGAAGTCTGAATTCACCGGAAATTCCAGCTAAAAATAAATTGGTCTGTGATAACGCTGTGACAAGAGTATATGCACGTTCCGGGTATTGGCTCTTGGTATCTTGTCTACCCCTTGCTTAATCCTGTTGACAATAATTCTGCCGATCATTTTGCATTTGTCCGTGAGTAATGTTACCCCTCTCCAATTGTTACATTCAGTGATGCTCGATGTCCCCTTTGTTGGGTATCTTCACAATTATCCCCTTCGTGCCCTTTTCTTCCCCCCCCCCCCACCCCTTCTCCACCCCCCACACCTGTCTGACTGCAATTTTGTCACTGGTTCACAGCTGCCCCCATGTGTGCTTTGATCATTTCGGCCGTTACTTGCCTCTTCTCCTCCACAGAGACCTTAAGAAAAAGCGCGCGTCGGCTAGGTAGAGGGAAAAATAAAGTGCGCGGGGACTGCGCCCCCAGTTTTCTCTTTCTCTGTTGTTTACTAATAGGAGCCTCTGCGGAGGAGAAAGGTTACTTCTTCTAATATAAACCGGGTGCACATGCTTTTCCATTTGCATGTTTAAACAGTTTAGTTTTTTACTTCATTTGCTGCTGCAGTTCCAGTGCACACTGTTTACTTGTGTATTTCCATTAAACATTTACATGTAAGTGAAGCACACTCGTCTGAATCCACTTAATACTGACACCCTGTAAATAGGGACACTTTCTTTGGTCCCAACGCAATCTCGCACCCAGAGTCCTCAGGCTTCTTGGTCAGCGGGTGGTCACCGGGAGAGACTCTGAAGTAACGGATTAGATTTTTGTTGACTGGCTGTTCACTGTAAAAAAAAACTAAGAACCGTTAACTGCTAGTAACAATTCCATTACCTCAGAATCTCACCCGACGACCACCCGCTGACCAAGAAGCCTGAGGACTCTGGGTACGAGATTGGTCCAGACGGCGTCCGTATTAACCGGCCTTGACTGTTTAACCCGCAACATCGTTGCAAAGTGTCTTCAGACTTTTAAACAGGAGCCCAGCCCCTTACTCTAAAACGTTTATCTTGGAGCGGAACCCACCGACGTTAGAGGACTGCACTTTTCTTTGATACACGAGTAATTTAAAGACTTTGCACCTAACAATAATCAAAATTTGACAACAAATATCTATGTATCTAGAGACATAAGAAATAACTATAGTTTCCTCTCACAAGTATAAGGAAGATGTAAGTATAAGGGAGATAAAAGTACAGAAATTGTGTATGCTTTATTTGCAACGATGACGAGAAGTACAATCAATTTTTACCAGCCTGCAGGGACTGAATCACGAGCGCGGGGCGCGAGTAGCGCAAAGCGTCTGTCACACAGGCTTCATTTTTACTGAATCCGCCAGAGCCAGACTGGAATAAAAAAAGGCCATTCTGAATGGGTCCCAGAACCAGGGACTTGTCCGTATACAAGAGGGACTAATTGTAGGGACTTGTTGTGAGAATGTCCCAGAAAAGGTTCGTTGAGCATGTACGGTTTGATTTTCCATGCAGTCGCAGTAATATTTTCCCACGAACAGTACGCACAAAGGGATGATCAAAATTAAATTTGAGGAGAGAAGTCCCTGGGATTTCAAACCAGTTTAAATCCGAAGGATAACACGCAAATTTTTGCAGCAACAGGGCTTTTGACTAAAACTGGTAGTGAAGACAGTCAACACGGTGTGACTTTTTCGCCTGAGCAATACTGAAAAGGAAAACTGTTGTGAAAGAATTGGGAGCTATTTTCCGTTAATGTCTGTCATACAACTTAGAAAATTTGACGTTTTTGTTCACTTCTCGCAAGCGTTGGAAATTAAAATTCATTTTACGGACTAATGATTATCAAAAACTCAAATTCAAAGTCTGGGGGTGTAAGACCAGTGCAGATGAATTTATTAATGAATCATATTTTAAATAGGCCTCATTTTCCAAAAAAACTTCTCGGGAAAGCTCAAGTTATTTTTCACTGCCAAAATGGGTTGATTAAAATTCTAAACATTTTCAAAAAATTTCCAGAAAAAGCCGACAATGAGCAAAGATGACCGGAAATTTTTGATTAAATATCTCTGTTCAAAGAAAAACATGGTTTTATTTGAACAATTAAGACTTAGATGTATAAACGATAAACTTTAAAACATAGGCGTTTTCCCCAGGCATCGACACAACAAAGTGATTTTGCAGTCTACTTTATTTTATTAAAGCGATAACATTTTTTCCATTTCATAGCCAAAAGAGAAAACAAACAGTGAAAATAACGAACAAGCTTTGGTCGTTCATTAGTGAGGAACTTAAGGTAACATAACATTCAAAATTATCGGTCGTTTTACAAGAAACTGAACAAAGTAATCTGGATTGCAATTCATATTTAAATTAGACGTCGCTAGAAAACTACTATTGTTTTGTCTATATAAGTACAATTTATTACCTTGTAGAACTGTCGCTGAATTGTTTTAAGCAAACAAATTTCGAAGACAAACGCAATCAAATTTGCTACTGAATTAAGGCAAAACAAACATCAACATTTTATAAACTGTATTTCGATTAACCTTCTCAAAAATGAGTAAACACAATTTTCGCTTTTAGCGATCACTTTTAGCTACTTTTTTTCTCGGGTAAATACGGACAAGCCATGTAAGATCACCATTTCTTAGAAATAAAATCTTACGGAGAAAAAAAATGCTTTTATGATATTTTATGGACTGCATGACAGTTAAGGCGTACGCCTTATCAAAAAGTTGAAACTTTTGATGACATCAAAGTTATTTTCTGGTTCGGGGAACTGAACACAAATCCTGTCTTACATACTGAAGCATTATTCACTGAATTCTCTTCTTCGACGCTTCTTTCCCACTTCAAAGATTTCTTGTAGAGTAGGTAGCAAACACAGTTCCAACCGCAAATAAAGACTCGTTCTTGTACCAGGCTGAAGCGAAACTGTCGTATTCCGGTTTCCACACTTTATGAGAAGCTTTTACTATTCCCGTATCGTCTGATCGTCCGATCAAAACAACTACGGCGAGCTCAGCAAACTGGTGTTGAATGGTCCGTAATTTTTGTCTGATAACTTGGCTGAGAGCGTCTCCGCGTGCTTCGCAATCCCATGAAGCAAAACACACTCCCTGCAAGTTTGTTCTCAGAACTTCTTCAATAGTGTCCTGTATTTTAAGATCTTGAAGTTTGCAGGCGGGTTGAAGAATAAGCAATTCGTCTTTCACAAAGCCTCGCGCGCTAGTATCCGAGTTTTCAAAGGCACGCTTTCGTGGAGTCATCATTTCGTGTAGTGCGATCGTCAAAGACTGAAGTCTCAATGATGAAGCGAGGTATAACAGGCAAATTTGGCGGCGAGCAGGCTACCACTTCGAGTGAATACAATGTAATTAGCTTAAACCCTTTGACGGAAGCATACAGTGCAACAAACGGCTGCCTCAAAGAATTAAAATTTCGACGATAAAAGACAAGAAACGATATAACTGAATTCTGTTATGCTACGTTTCTTCTCTTTTGTGTGATAAGACCTCAGCGTCTGTTACCGGAACTAAAATATATCAGTGAAACGCTGAACAATGTTTCATTAAGGCTTTCAATCCCGAAGGCTTATGAAGTAATATATTCACAAAAAAATCTATGGCCAAACTCCCATTTTCGGTCTAATAAATAGCTGCCCGTCAAATGAATCGGCGCTAAATGAAAAACAAGATCTTAGTCAAAAGCGAAAGAAGAAGTGAAAGAAATTTAAAAGTCGAATTACTTTAGCTAAGCACTTAAATGGGTTTTCTACGTTATAAAAAATGACGAACTGTCCAAAGTAAAGCGAGAAAACATGCCATAAAAATAATCTTTGGCGCAAATCCTTTCGGCAGTAAAAGGAAAAATAATCTTTCTGCAATTAATGAAACTGTGAATAGCTTTTGTTTTGATCGGAAGCCTTCATTAAGGTTTTTCTTTCACTTTTCTAAGCGAATTCAGTTCGACAAAATAGCGCTTAATGATGAGAGAATTATGTTAGGTTTTCTTTGTTTCTCAGAACGCCATAATTACGTCAGTCTGTCGGACCCGTTGCCGAGCGATTGAATGTTTTAGTAAATGAATTGGTGGCCTTTGGTAAACAGTTCCCAATTACTAGAATTAAAGGTGAGCTTTTCAACATGTTGGAAAATGGACGCAAATTAACGGGTGTGAGAAGTCCTTTAACACCGAAACGTAAACGCCCGCTAAAACATGCACTCGAGAGGCACTAAAAATACGCTGTGACGCGTTATTTTGGGGTGGTAAACTTCTGAAAAAGAGACCTTTTTTAGTCTGTGCGTGGGACAAAAAAAAATACTGACAAGGAACTGAATTTTTTATATGTGTAGCATATGCCGAGATAAGTTTAAAAAGTTGTGAGTTTCCCGCCTGAGCGCTGTAATCATAGCTTTTATCCTGAGCTAAATTAGAAGGACGAAGACATTAACCAAGATTTAAAAACAATAGTTGCAATTAGCTAACGCATGTCGGCCATAGAAGCCGGCACCTCTTGGTAAAAAAATTTTCTCGTTAGCGAAAATAAAATTACAGCAAAACGTTTCTCTTAAACAAAAGCGTTAATCATTTTATCGAGAGGATTCAACGACGGGATACCATATGATTCTTTCCCCCCCCCCCCCCCCCTGCAAAAGAGGAAAAAACATACAGGTTCACTCGCACAGGTTCCGTCAAGAAATAATGCCAAAAGACTGGAGCATATTGAAGACAACCTCTTTCTCTTGGTGTTACAGAAAAAAAAAAAACAAATTCAAAGTATCGAAATGAGTCCCTTATCGCTTTCTTTTATTACCAGTTTATTTCCGCTTTTTTCACCGGTTGACTCTATTTTCATTTTTAGTGTTTGAGTATTTGCAGTATGTCTAAACTTATAGTTTTTATTTCAAAAGTTGAGGCGACAAGATTATGTTGTCAAATGCTAAATGCCAGCAACAGACCAGAACAAGTAGTAAGTACAGGATTACGGTGGAAGTAGATTGCTTTTATCACTTTTGGTGATGCTATCTTCCTGTCTTCCTGTTTCCAGCGTACAGCGAGTTCCTCGACTCTTAAGAAGCCTCGACGCTATAATCTTAGGCCCAGTTCAGACGCCGTACCTCTCATGTGCCGTACCAAATACATTTTCGCTCCTAGGTCGTATTTAAGCGGCAAACTTTGCCGTACCCTGAGATTTTGGCTTGCCTAATTGAAATCTGTCGAAAAAAACTCATTTGGACATCGTACAACTGCCAAAAAACTACGTACTACTTGGTACGGCACATGAGAGGTGTGGCCTATGAACTGGGCCGTAGTTACCTTTTCTGCAAGTTTCTAAGGACCACTCGATGGTTGCTAGGGGCAACTAGTTCATTTACAACTTGTTTACTGTAAGGGTACTGGAAGGGTTTGGGGTACCACCCCACCCTAAGCACAGCCGGCCAACTTATGTCTTGAAAACCTTGTTGGTGGTGCGGGCTGCATTCAAGCCTGCGCACTAGCCTCGTATTCACGTTAACCATGCGGCATTTGGCAACCAACCCATGAACTGAAAGGTACCGAGAGAATGATTTTTACAATGTCAAGTGATGTAGATTGTAAATCTGAAACAATACGGTGGCTACCCTTCAACAGTGTACATGTTTTGAAAGCAAAGTCTGGAAGAGGGAAAAGATTTTGGTGCAAAATTCGACAAAGGGGATAGATTTTCAAGGGAGGTTTAAAATATGGTACAGCTTAGAAGGTTACCATCTCCAAAAGAGTGCAGAGTTTGAAATAAGGTACAGATTATAGGGGCTGGGTTTGAAATAGGGTGAGGCTGGAAAAAAAGTACAGAAATAGGGTGCAGATTTTAGGAGCTGGGTGAGAAAAAGGTACAGATTGGAGGGGCACCATTTATATAGATTTAAGAAATGAAATGCAGAAAGGGGATATGAAATGCAGAAAGAATTCAGAGCTCCTTAGGGCACAGCCCTAACCAAAACTCTTCAGTATAACAAGGCTAACATCCCCAAACACTTCTTCATTTAAGGGGGAGATTACACGTGGATACCTTTTTCTCCAAACGTTTTAGCCTTTTTTCTTAATTATCTCCATGAGATTTCACTCAATCCAAAAATGCTATCATAGGATTATAGTGCGAGTTCCCATAAATCTGAGAGATTTCTTTGTGCAATTTTTAAATTAGAAGTAAAGAAGGAGAAGGGGGGGGGGATTGATGAATTTTAAGAAAATTGAAAATTGTTAAGAATTAAAGGTGAGTTAAAATTAAATTTTGAAGTTAATAATTAATAGACAGATACCAAAAACAGGCCACAAACAACCCCAAGTGCTCTTGTGTGGGGGTGGCCTGTCTGGGAGTGTGTACAAAAATCTAATCCCCCTTTTATTTCTTTCTTAAATCTTATCCTATTT
>Ga0126336_10000098_pt1 | contig 23020 bp, 14 predicted proteins | sample SidCmetagenome_FD_92530 | JGI IMG/M metagenome (GOLD analysis project Ga0126336, IMG submission 92530) | Coral microbial communities from El Islote,Puerto Morelos, Mexico - Siderastrea C C metagenome | ecosystem: Host-associated > Invertebrates > Cnidaria > Coral | place: El Islote,Puerto... | reverse complement strand
TTGCAGTGAAACGCCTAAAATCTGACTGTAACAGTGAATCAACTGGAATATTTCAAAATTGAATAATGAAAAATTCTTCGAATTTGAATATATCATGTAAAGTCGTATTTTCCTTAAATAAATAGAATAAAAAAGTGGGATCACCGAGTTCGTTTAGGAGAAAACGACCATTTATTTCTCTGAACAGCTCAGCTTCCATAGAAAACCTATCAAGTTCCCAACGCGCGCGCGCTCCTGCGCGCGCTAATCACGCAAAAAATGATGCGCAGAAAGGATGCGCAATGCAATTGAATGGAATCACCTTAACCTCAAAAATGGAGTCAAAACTTTAGGCTGAAAGTAATCCCTTTTTGGGTTAATTTAACTCCTTTATTTGACCAGATAAATCGGGAGTTGAAGTAACTCCAATCCCTAATTTGGCTTACACTCTGTGAAGTAAAACTGGACGCCTTTTTTGAAGCAAAAATAACTAAAGAATCAAGGAACTCCACCATCAGGAGTTAGCGTAGCTCCATTTCAGGAGTTATTTCAACTAGCTAAATTAAAAAAAAATAAATAAAATAAATCACTAACCATTAGGCAACGCCGCCTGCCATCTCTAGGCTACTCGTGAAGTAATTGTCTAAAGCTGAAGAATGAGAGTTCGCGAAAGCTTTCTTCAACTTTCAACAGCATTTGTTCTGTGATTACAGCCACTTCTCATCGCTCCCGGTGGCTAGGATCTCTCAGACGAGGGCCTCTTGCGGCCAAGAACGGCAAAAGGCGGCGATATTCACAGGCTAAACATCTATATCGTACTCCTAGCTAAACAGGGACAAATCGCCAAGCGATGATGCATGTTTTCATTGCGAGCAAGAAAACCCTCCATGACTTTTAAAAAGATCAGTTTAACAAGTTCAATCTCGCTGCATGAAAGCGCTTACCCTGCGAGCAGAGGCCCTTCGATCTTTAGAAAGCGCTGAAAGCGCACTTGACTTGCAAGCCAAACGAGAGCGAGGATTTCAACTCTCCTTTACTCTCATCATGACGACTCTCTCGCTTAAAACTTGCTGATTTTTAGCTACAGTTCATATCTCTCTCCTGGTAGTTTGTTAAAGGGGCACTGTCACCTACTTGTTTTTAGGATCACTCTAAAAAGTTAAAAGACATTTTGCATTCAGCTAGAGGAGACCCAAAAGTACTGGTTCAGTTTCGTTCAAAATTACTCTACCAATTCTCTGAAACTTTAACTTGTGTTTGGCTGCGGATCGCTAGGATGAAAATGGATTGCAACTTGAAAATGTTAGGCCAATGTTTTCTAGTTTCTTCTTTGATTCTTGAAAAAAAAATGGCCAGAAACTAAGGTTTCTTCTTACTTTGAGAAAACCATTCAATTTCTTTCTCTTGATGTTCTCAGTAGGAGCCTTTCGTGTACGAGAAAAGGTATTTATTTAATGTGAATTTCAGCACGTTTTTCACCCCAAAACGTGAAAATTCCCGTGACAAAGCCCCTTCAGGCAACTTCTGTCTGTTTGCCAAACGTGAGCAAGATTTTTTATTATCGTGAACTGTCATCGTGACGACTGTCCCGTTTGCTTCGTGGCTAATTTTTAACTGTTGTTCACTTCGTAGAGATAAAGTTGTAGCTTGACTCAAAAGTTAGTAAACTTGCTGGTAGTTGTAAAGGAATTTTTTTCGGTTTGTTTGCAGGGCTTGTGCGAAACACATCCAGTTATTTTCCACGAGAAGAGATCGGGACGAGAAAAAGACACGAAACGGAGCGAAGACAAGAACCATTCTCACTCATACAAACTTGGTCTAGAGAGTCGCTGGGTTTACGCTGATCGAAGAAATCTGGTTTCCACCAGTGATAAGTGTATTACCTCCGTCGAAATCGAGGATACAAGAAGTAGGGACGATGCGGTTGTTAGCACCGAAAGAGAGAAGCGAACTGAAGGAAACGCAAACGCTAGCGATAAAGAACATAAGCGAAATTTTAATGCTGAGGAAAGGAGTGTCAAGAAAGTTAGCTTCGAAGATGAAGGAGTAAAAGAAAATGCTGTTAGTATGGAAACGGCGAAAAACAGCGGCAAAACCGAAGTGAGAAATGTAGACGAAAGTCCACCAGTTTCCGCTAAAACTACTGATACTGAGAAAGTCGTCTTTGTAAATGACCCGAAAAGTCGTCCGAAGACATGTCGCGAAAGATCACGAAGAGAGGACGAAGAAGCGACGAGGGACGTTCGGAAGCTCCGAAGGCCACACACTGCACCGCCTGCACCCCCATCTACTCCAAGAGAACACGATTCACGACTTTACCATTTTATACCCATTAGAATCCCCACCTCGCAAGGAGAGGAAGAAGACAACAACTTTTTAAACATGGAAAATGAAACAAACGAAGAAAATCGAGAGTTATATGAATTAAGTGAAAGCTCTACTCCGACGGAAGAGAAACAAAATGACAATGAAGACGAGAATTTCCAAGCTTTTTCAGCGCAAATGTCACCAGGTTCTTCACCCGAAAATGACTTCATCCAAGATGGTGGTGCCCCGAAAAAACATGTTTCGTTTGGCGTTAGCGTCTGCAAATCAGCTCCAGTTTCAAGAACAGTAGCTCGAGAAACAGAAAAAGTTCCACGAGCTAGATCGTCCACTCCTCTGCAAAGGAGGTCGTACAAGCCTTCGACTCCAGTTGTTATCGAATCGGAATCATCCCTTGAATTACCCAAAGACTTGCCACCCGCCCAGGCCCTCGTAGCTCTAAGAAAGAAAATACGTGATGATCTAGCACAACAAAATCGTGCATTGCAGTTGGACATTCAACAGTTATACTTGAGAAAACATTCAGAGTAATGACTTGATATGAAATTAAAGCGGTCTCTTTAACAGATAAATTTTAGTATTTGCATCTTAACTGTTTTGCTCTTCTTTTCGTCATTCTTCTTAGCCTGTGTAGCTAGTAATATTTTTCTTGTGAATGTAAATTTACGTAGCTAACCCGCCCAAACTTAGCTTTTGCATGAACAAAACCGCCAGCTGCCAGGGCGCACCTCTCTGTTTGCTCTCCGGCCTTTCTTTTTGCCCGATAGAGTCTGTTCACAAACTAGAAAAGTCACAAAAATTCGGGGGTGAAACTGATCTGAACTAAAATTTTCGGGGAAAAGTTTGGAATTTGGATCGTCCGCAGCTGCGTCCTCATCCACTCGGGCCCAGTTTCTCCCGCGTAAATTGATTGTATTATTTTGGATGGGGCGGAAAACTTGATAACGGCGCGGATTCACTTTCCCACCGCAATCAGCCAACCAAAGAGTATTGTTCCATACGTGACTAAAATTATTGGAAATTTCACCCGGAATTTTCGGTCGAATGGACAGTGCCACATCTGTGTCAGCCCTCTCACTTGCCCCAATTTCTGGCCTCCTTGGAAGAAGGAACAGAAAGCTCCTGGGTTCTAAAGAAACAGTATCTTCCGAGAAAAGTTTTTGAATCAAGGCTAGAGTCAAAGAAACACCAATCACCCTAGTTTTTAACAACACAGGAGGCAATTTGTCACGGGTCCCTGGGTGTTAACGGCTGCGAGGGAGACTAAATCCCCTGAAGCTAAGGGTGTAAACTAACTCAAGGTAAAACACAACCATCCTGCAATCTCATACTGTTAGGCAACATTGTTAGACTATGAGCAGTTGTCTGCTCTGGAACTGTTGAGTGAGAACAACATACAAACGTTGGCAAAAGTAGGCTGCCACATGCATTGTTCATATGCAGAAGCCCACTTTTTTGTGCATTGCATCCATTGCATGTCGTTCTTAATCGACTATACCTGGGCAAAAAGGACTGCTCAGTCTGTAAAATTGCATACCACAAGCATTCTCAGATTCCTCATGTTCAAACAACATTGACTTCTTTCAAACTCGCACATTTTTCTTGGAAACTTGACCGATTGTTCAGATCAAGGGTACTAAGCTTCCAGTTAAAGTTCTTTGTATCACAGACTAGGAACTAGGATCAAGTCTCACTTGAGTGATGCTCCTGAAGGTGCAAGTCAGTCCCACCCAGTTTCAAATCCCATAACCAGAATGATCTACATAGGAAAACAGAAAACCTGTGTCATGCCACAATAAGTCTAATTACCTGATCTCGGAAAATACCATGAAACTTAAGGACAGTGCCTCCTAATTACAGAGGTATTTTTGCAAAGGGGGTGACTAGGGGAAGAGCAGATTTTAGCAAGGGTTATTGGAATCTAAAAAGAATAAGGTAGGTAACCACGCATTTTTCAGAGATCATTAAGTAACCGTAATTCTAAAAAAGCCTTAAAAATACAGAGGATGTATAACAATTTCCTTCCAAAGTTAAGATCAATTGTCTCTAAAAAATGCATGGTTACCCCCAATTTTCTTTTTGAATTCTGATAGCCCTTGCTAAGGTCTGCTTTTTTCCATAGTCATGAACCGCAAAAAATACCTTTACATTAGTAGGCAAATTCCTTAAGAAACTTGAATATTTCGGACCAGACACGAGATGCACAGAACGTATGCGCAGTAACAAAAGGAGGCACCGTCCTAAAAGGTTCTTGTGTGACTTGTACATTTCTTCGTGTCTTGTGACCAGTTACACAACGCATCACAAATATGGCAAACCCACAGAGAAATAAACTGGCGGTGCGAGGGGATGACAAAGGGATGACTCACCCCCAACTTGTTACATTAATCAATGCCAACTGATGCACAAAACGCACCTGTTTGCCATCACAATAGCATTATTAACAAATCAAAGGGACACCACAAGTTTGTTGTTAGAAGAACTGGTTTTTATTACATGTAGATTTCCTGGCATTAGTCATCACTGGCTGGTGGCACTCGATGCAGGCGCTGCACCACCCTTTTTCTTCTGGGATTTTGCTTGAGATCCTTCCCGAAAACCATTCTTGAAGCGACGGTAAACCACCTTCAAGTGTCGCATGCGGCCAGTTCCTGTGGTCTTCCTGCGATTTGCCTTAATGCTCCAGTTGACTGAAAAGAAAGGTTTGAAAGGTTAATAGTGTAAAAACTACAATCTGTAGCCACAGCTGTAAACTCGAAAAGTTCTTTCCTTATAACAGAGGTAAGGTCTTGCCTATCACTTCCTCTCCCTGAGAAATTATGTCTCTACCCTGGGTGCCTCAGGGGTTTCTCGCATGCGTGTCCTTGTACTAACTTAGCATCTCATATTTTCTTTTCAAGTTTCTTTCACAGTCAGCACCATTTCTGGCTGATCATGTTTGGCTTTCGGCCCCTGACTGCTCCATGAAAGCATGTGAAAGAAATCTATGGTTCCCACGGTATGACAATTTAGGACCAAACACAAAATCTATGCTGGTAGTGCAGATCCATGAAAATGTATAGAATTTCAGAATAGAATTTCAAATCATCCCTCAGACATTTTTCAGTGCGAAATGAAGTGGCACTGAAAAATGTCTCAAAACTAAAGAAAATTGCACCTTTACTTAGAAACAACAAATTAACCTCAACTATGAAAGAAAAAAGGACAGTAATATTTGCACTCAGACCTCTTACAGCCATACTCACAAACTGAGCTCTCCAAAGATTAGGAACTATTAGTATGGATTTAATACTTACATTTCCTTATCCTGGCAGCCGGATATCCACAGGAAGCACATCGTTTTTTCTGGATGTGGTACGCTGAACGCCCACAGCGCACACAGAGGGTGTGTGTTTTGTTATGGCGCTTACCAAAACTGGATGTTCCCTTCGTCTGTGTATAAAGATGATAAAAACATGTTTAAGACACACTAATGAAAGGGGATTAAGTGATTATCAACACTGTCAAAAATAAACTGGGTGACTTACTAATCAAACTATCTGATAATCACATTTGGGTCTGAATGGTTTCAGTAATTGGCCACAACCAAACAGTCATTCAAAAGTAACATAACCAATATGTTTACAAAAGCTGTCTTAGCACAGCTCTGCATCTAATTTCCATGCCAAATCTATGTTCCCCCAATCGAACGAATACAACCTAACTGCTGGAAATTTTGTGAATATTAGGTGAAATTTTGTGACCAGTTACTGAACCCAGTCATATGATTGTGTTAACTCCACATTTGAATGCAAGTGATTAGTTACACTGGAGAGTAAGGTGTTTGCTTGGTATTAGCCTGAGAAAACATCCGATGTTTTGCGAGGTCGCCACTTGAGCCCTCGCAAAGCGACGTCTGAGTAATGAGTGCAGAAATTCCATACTGATGACGTGCACTACCCAAATCTTGGTAGCGCTTCTGATTGGTTATGCCATGAGGGAATTTTCTTTCAACTAATCAGAAGCAATACCAAGATCTGGGAAGTGCACGTCATCAGTATGGAATTTCTGTGTTTGTTGCTCAGACGTCGTTTTGGGAGGGCTCAAGTGGCGACCTCACGAAATATCAGCTGTTTTCTTAGTCTAGCTTAGTATGGGTTTACTGAGTTTTATAGGTGGTAAAAAAAAAACACACACGATACCTCAAATATTGCAAACCTTAGGGCCGATTTAGACGGAACGATTTTTTCTTACAACTGTTGTGTGCAACTTGCTCATGTCAAGTGCACTGCAAGAATTGTGTTGTCTACAATCAGGCATACCACATCTTCACCACAGTAGCACATGACACAAAATGTCACAGCATTTTGAAACGTGTTTTAAAACTCAATGATAGTCATAGCCACAGTCAAAATGTCAGAATGATGAGTTGCTCTGCCTGATGCAAGCAGCGCACATTGCAAAAGTACACAAAACAGTTATAAGCAAAAATCGTACAATCTAAATCTGTCCTTAGAACAAACACCCGACTAGAAACCAAACCAAACCCAATTATGACTTCTCAAATAGACACTTTACTACACCTAAATCTCAAGCATAACAACAATAACAACCACAAGATTTTGCTAAGAATTAAATTTCTTCATTGCATTTTCAATTTGTTGGATTGGTCACATGTAATTACATTACATTTGGTTTTACGACCGTCACTGAAAGCCACGGTACGTGTACACAACTTTCGCGTCCCACTGAGATTATTTTGGCGCTGGCCATTTGACAATTGTCTAGATAATTTTCTAGAAACATATCAGGGAAACGGTGTAAGACGGTGACCCTTCTACCACTAGAAAATACAACAGAATAACACCGCAAAAATTTGTCCAAAATTCCCAAACAAAGCCTCATGCGAGGCAGAGAAGCTTATGAGGACCGGACCCTGCAAATATCATATCGCCATGAGATCTCCGTAAGACATTGAATCAAAACATCACGCTACATTTCAAGGGAAATTATGTAATCGATTAATCAGGGCGTGTTAGATTTGAATTTTACTCCATCAGTTGCGAGATGGAAACGGATTTTGATGTGAGATTTACGGAAAACCCACCATTTCTTGATAAGGCCGTAAAAGAGAGGACGGCTGAGGAACCAGGCAACTCAGATATTCCCGCAAGGCCACGGGCTCCCTGTTTGAGCCTGCAGTATTTTGCGCACAAAACAAAGATGGCGCGCAACTGTGAAAAGAAACTCATAGGACTCAACCGGTTGTGGTTGGAAAAACAGCAAAAAGGTTCAACTTTAGATATCTTTGATATCATGTTGTCTTGTAGAAGGTTTTAAAGATTTTTTCTATTACGTTTGATTGCAGAGGAAGCGGAAAAGAATCCAAAGAGACCGCATCTAGTAAGTCTTTGTGAACTTGACTTTTACATGTAAGCTTATATTTTTACATTAATTTAAGCTTACTTTCTTTTTCGATGTGCTTATTTGTTCATTTGTTTACGTATTTATAGCGCACACTAAACACTGCCTCAGAAGTAAAAAAGTGGATTCCTGGCATCAAAAGAGAAATTGATTACTGTTTAGATGTAAGTATTGTTCATTACAGCTGCAGGGAACTGAAATTTGTTTACCTGTGTTGGTCCAGCAAATATCCATAAACCTCCCCCTCCACGGAGGATTTTTTGGTTTTATCCCTCCACCTCTCTGAATTTTCAGTTTAGCTTAATACTGTTTTTGGCACTGGGACCCCTCCCCTTAAAATTTCCAGTGGCCTTCGTTACAGGTGGGAACCACACAGTAATGAACAGTAGCAAACAGTGATGAAAAATTAAATATTATGGCACTCAACAGTCGCAAAGGGTGGCAAGCATTGATGAATAGCTGCAAATAGTTGTGAATAGTGACAAATATTGCAAATGGTGTAATCGTCACTATTTGCAACAGTTCATGTCTATCGTATGACTATTTGCTATTCAGGTTTTTCAGCTAAGGCTCTGTTCAGACTTGGTTCTCCAGAATGGTGCCGGGACATGAGATCTAACGTGATCAAGCTGTTTTATCATTGCCCATTTCAAGGAGGGCTACTCAGTAGGGAGGTGCACTGAGACCTTTTTCGGATTTGAAATTAGGGATTGGGGGACTTTTTGCTTGGGGTAAAATTTTAAGGCACATTTTTTGGGTGCAGTGATTTTGGTAAGGACTTTTTTAGGGATGTTAACAAGCATACCCTAACATTATCAGTTTTGCAGAAAAGAGGGACTTTTTGGTGTTACATTCTGGGCCATAAGACGTCAATTTATGATAATAGAAAAATCATGGCTCACATCCACTTTCTGAATCACATTTAATGGGAACAAAAATGGCCATTCAGTTTCACCTTACAATAAACCAACATTACAGTATAAGCAGAAAGTTTGCATAAGACCTAATGGTCAATCAGTGAATTATATATTGTACTTTATAGCAGATCTCTGGCGCCAGGCAACACCGATATCCTGACACAAAAATTAAAGAATTTGAAAGGAAGGTTGAAGAGCTTGAAAAAGAATACAAAAGGTAGCTATAACCACTAGCAAATGCGCCTGTCATTGTTAAGCCTGTTTTACATCCCTGCCCTCGCAAATTTGACTTGCAATGCAAGACTGCTAGTATATGGTATACTTGAAAGAGATACAAATCATTCCAGTTGAACTGACTTGACCCATAATTTGTGCCCTTAGGTGAGAATTTAGAGAAGAAATCTTCTCATAAGTCTAACTACTGCAGAGCATCAAACTCAACCTACATGTACTCATTATATAGGGCGTATGCACGTGATGTCATCGCCACCATGTTTGTGTACCTTTAACAAAAGGTTTCTCATTAGCTTCTTTTGTTATGGTATATCAACATGGCTGCCACACAACTGTCCATTGAATCTCTAGGGACTGGTTGCATATGCTCCATAACACTTTGTACACAATAATAGAACCCAGGAAACACTTACCACTGTTAACAGTGTGAAGAATTCGTGTTTTGATATTGCAGTGTAAAGAGTAACTCTGTTGCCTTGTTTCATGATAATTCATGTAAATTTTTTTAGATGACACTGATGTGACTTCTGTTTAATTGTGTTTACTTAGTCATTGGCAGCTGTGATTTGCTAACATTAGCTTAGAACTATAATACAGATACAAATACTGAAGCAAAGTCACATTGTCTACGAGGTCAGTTTTTTCCCGGCTGCTTGACAGGTTTGTAAAGAAAGTCTATGAGTTGGATCCAAGTACAACAGGGGTGCCATGGCAACCAAGGGGATATGTCAGTAAAAGGAAGAATGTGCAAAGCTCTCCAGCGGAAGCCAAATCTAAGAAGATTTATACTCCACTTTTAGAAGAAGAGGTCGGTTTAATGATCATATCTTGATTTCCCGTTTCTTTTTTTTTTCTTATTGTGAAATCTTGATCCATAACTTCCATACCTCTGTTAAGCTCCCCCACCCCCTAAAAGAAGCCCTCCCCCTCTAATAAGTTCCTGCCTCATTTACATTTCCCTTTTTAGATCATCAGATTTTGCTAGCATTAGCTTAAAACTAGAAGAACAAATTTTGCTAACATTAGCTTAGAACTTTTTTCACATATGTATATATTATTATGTTAATTACTTGACTTGCTTTCTGTAATTCAAATATATTAAGAAGGTATAGACATCATTTAGACATGCATCTTTGTTTGTTTTTAATTTCTTTATTTACATGTGTATTTTTGTTACTTGACTTCTGTCATTATTATTTTAATATTAATTTGTAAAACACTACCCGCCCAGACAAGCCACTGCTATTTGTGGGATAGTGTAGTCCTTTTATTTTAATTATGAAATTGAATAATAAACTTTGAAACTTTTGAAACTTTTTTTGAAACTTTTAAGACCCCCCCTTTCTCTTGTAAGTACCACCCATTCATACCTTACAAGCAAAACAAACAACATTCTACTTTCTCTAACTTCTAATGCAGGCACTAATTTACATGTAATTCATCTATGGTATATATGAGTTCTGTTCCTTGTACACGTTGTACATCACAAGGGTAGCACAACACATTAATTTTCAAAATATCATTTATCCATGTTCTGGAGGTTTGGATCATGAACACACCATGCGCATGAGGTTAATAAGTTGGGACCTTAGAGAAAAGTCCAGATAATCAAAAAGTCTAAATAATTGAGTTCCAGAAAATCAATGTTTAACTTGTAATTTATTTGTAATAAATTTAATACCTAATTTCAAAATTTGTGCTATTTTATGGTGCCAGAGTAAAACAGCTGTACCATCTATAAGTGATGCAAAAGAAAGTGAGAAGTCCAGTGAACTTCCTGATTGCACCATAGCAAGGGATTCAGCTGTTACGTCCAAAAGAGACAAGGTAACCTTCACTGAATTTAATATCATAGTTGGTTGCATTCATTTTGTGAAACGCAACAAAAGATGAGGTACTTCAGCAAAAAAACAGCAGAAATGAACTACTACTAATGCAAGATAGTAACTGGTAAACTTAACATTTTACATCACAGGACGATTCTAAAAGAATGGTGACGCTACTTAAAGATGATGTGGATGCCCAACCAAAAAGGTAGTAAACCATCAAGCGTACATATTTATGATTGGATGGTGGAGTTCCAACGCTGTTCAAAATTGAGATGGCAAAATTAAGAGAACTTTTTTAAATTATTTCACTCAGTATTTTAGGGTTAGACTATAGCTCTTCCAGTGACTCAGACAGTTAACAGCAAAGCAACAATCCAAGAAAGTCAAAACAACCATCAGTGCATGGATACAAAAATTACAGTGAGGTAATTATAAGTGATGGTATTGTTTTTCTTTCTTAGAAGTAGACGACTACCCCAACCCCAGCAAAATATATATATTCAAATAATACCCCCCCCAAAAAAAAAACAAAAATTATCAAAGGCAAAATTCAGCTGTAGTGCCAAGAAAAGGTACATTATTATGTTAATTTGTGCATTTCATTTTTTGTCCAGTCCATTTCTTGGTGCTTTTTCACAACTGGTCAGGTAGCTGACATTGAAAGGCTTTGTCATATACTTTTGGTCTTACTTAGAAAAGATAAAAGACATACATGTATTACCCAAAAGAGTGGTTTAATTTTGTCTGAAATGACTGACTGGCTACTAGATTTCTGATACTATAAAATGTCTTTTGCCGTGGATGACTGGGTCAGAAATGGATGATACTAAAGATTTATCTTTTGTGTCTTGGAAAACTCACAAAAACTTAGAATTACGTTTTACTTGAGAGAAGTTAGTTGATATCTGTCTCTTGGTGTTCTACGAGAATTTTGTGTACAAGAAAAGGTTCTTAGTTTTAATTTCAGGACTGTTTTTGACCCAAAAACATAAAAAGTCCCATGACATAGCCCCTTTAATCCATAGAGCCAACAGAATGTTTCTAATAATAATAACAGTAATAATAATAATAATAATAATAATAATAATAATAATAATAATAATAATAGTAATAACAATAATAACAAATACATGCATCATGGATGCTGAGTGATTATAGCAGAACTAAATGTTGCCATTTAGACCAAGCTGTGACTCCCTTTTAATGGATTTTTCTACAACCACTCAGGAAATAGAACACAAAATATAGGAACTGTTTGATGACATTCAATTTGAATATTTTATTCTGCTTTTAGGTTTTTAAGTAAACAGAGTGGAATATCTGTTATCTTCACAGTAAAGACTGAAAGAAGTTAATGTGTATTTTACCTGTATATTTCCAAAAGGTCTGGATGATTGTCTTAAATGTTATTTTTTATGAAAGTTGTAAATAGTGACAGAACAAAATAAATAATTGCCAGATAAAATTGTGCAGTGTCCAGAAGTTAATCATTGTCAGGTGGGCAAGGTAACTCTTAAATGTTGTACACAAGGTGGTTTTAAAAATTCTAAGTGTGACCATTGAAATATCATGCAGTGTGTAAACGCTGATGAGCAATGGGCTCTGACTTGCCAAGGAAAGGATGAGAATGATGGATAAAGAGTACAGGAATCAGAATGTTGTGGCCCCGTCTGTACCCCTCCCTCATATCTGTGGCTAGACATTACATTTTCAAAGGTCTTCATGCCCAATGGTTTAGAGGGTTCACAAAAGCGATGCTTTCAAAATAACGGTCGAACTCGCTCAAAAGTGGTTTTGAGCAAGTATGACGGTTATCACTTTGTGAGCCTTAATTTGCCAAAGTAAACACAGAAACACAAAGCAAAACAGCATGGCAGCAACTTTTTGAGTTTTTATTTCATTTTTGTCAGTTTTAAGAGGTGTAAATTTGGCTTTAGTTAATTGCTAGTGTGATAAAATGGTACAACCATTATAAATGCACAGCACACTACACAAACAGAGGATGGTAGATGGTAGGTCTGTGGCTTCTTATTATCCACTGGGATCCATCAAAGCCTCACCCTGGCAATGTTATCAAATTCCCTTCAGAGCACATTTCCCAATCCTCTACTCCAGGGGGGGGGAGGCACGTAAGGGAAGTTTGCATGGGGGTGTGCTGCCAAGGCCTTCAACCCTGACCCTGTTTAAGACAAGATCAGTTTATTTTGCCACCCTGTTTAAGACAAGAGACCTTTATATATTAATTATTTTGCTTGTGTCCTGTAGTTCTTGTCTGCCTTGTTTTTCATTTCCCTTACAGAAAGTTTTTTTTTTTTTAAATGACACCATAGAATTAGATTGCTGGTACCCAGATGTAGGGTTCAAGGCTTTCAGTCCGGAAAGACAACCTGTTCAAGACGCTAAATAGTGAAATTACATACCCTGTTAAGGACACAAGACTCTGAAAACCATACCCTGTTGAGCAGCACATACCTGTTTAGCCCAAGTAAGGGAGTGCCCCCCCCCCAGGCCTCTACCATCTCCATCTTAATAGAAATGATGCTATAAAGCTAGAAATTGGGGACAATTGTCAGAGATGTCTGAGTTAACCTAGTTAGACTTGCAAGAAAAAGTGTCTATTTGCTTTTTCTCTCATTTTCTCGATTTCTGCTTGGGTAAAATATAACTGATCGGCATGACTCAGTTTGCAGTGGTGGATAAGCTTATGTTGTTCCTCAACTCTGTCAATATCAACCAGAGAACTCACAAAATCACGGCCCAAAGATCCTAAATCAACAAATTAAACTCTCGAATTTAAAGATTTCTTGCTAACTTGGCGGATGCGAAACGATTTTCTTCACCCTACGAACCGCTCTCGCCGGATTTCTCAAAGCAGTTAATATATTTTTGTGTTTTCAGGTAAAATGCTTAGTAAGTTTGATAGGCATTAATTTTTAAGTTAGATTATTATATTTTTGCGTTTTCTTTAGACTTGCGAAAAAGTGGTCACGTAGCGATTTTTTCACATCGAATTTTCACGAGACCACATCACTGTTCGGTCACATGTCATGTGTATCCCCATATATTTTGGTTGCTAAAAATACAAATTACGGCACCTACTCCCACGGTTGGTTTCCTTTCGTCACGCAACTATGTCGCCTCAACAGATCGAGTCTCGGCACTACCTGGAACGGCTTCGAAGTACTTTATGGTGTTGTCGTTCTGTCTTTTTTTTTTTCAAATATGTTTATCTTGGATTTTTGGGTTACAACCACATGTCTTAAAATGTAGATGTCCTGGTGCCAAAACGGCGAATCCGTATAATCCAAGATCGCTTTGAAATACGTTCTGTTCTAAAAATAGGATTTACGTGATAACTATGCGTGACAACCGGAAGTTGGTGAAAACTGCCACGTCGATAAAATTTGCGTATGTCTGGGCGCAGCCGAAACTTTCTAAAACAAAAATAGAACTTCATATATATTCCTGTGTTATTGACTAAAGCATCTTCAGTCGATGCCTGAACTTGGCGGAACACAGTTGCAGAAACTAGATCGGAGATTTCAAGACAAAAAGGAATCATGCGAGATATTCATGATCAGTCACAGGTGATTTCCGGTGCAAGGACTTCGGAGAGCGAGAGCTTCTTAGAAGCAGCAACTTACCCTGTTCGGTTTTTATTCAAGCTTTATGAGACCACGATGATGGAAAGGGAAATGCAAGAGATAACAGTTCAGCCGTCAAAGGCTCGAGCAACTTGGACTCGTGCTGATACTGGAAAAACTGTAATTGTTCGAGAGCCGTCAACTTCGGAATTTGGTTTCCAAGAGCTACCGGTAAGCGAGTGAAAAATAATGCGATCGAATTCGATTATCTTCGACAAATAGAATAACACAGTTTGGTTTGACTTAAATTTTTCATGGAAGGGTTCGCTCAACATAAGCCTTGGGACAAACTAGCAGTAATTCACGAGCCAAAGAAGCTCTTGATTTCGTATTTGCAAAGAGATATCGTTAGGTAACACGAAATGTTGCACCTGTTTGGAGTTCTACGAAACTTTCTGAAATGTTACTGTAACTTTATAGAGGAAACAAAGGAAAACGTCTTCTTTTACATCTATGAAATAAACACTCAAAACAGTTTCCAGGTTCCATTAGGTGTTAAAATGCATGGTAACGAAATGTAGTTGGCGAAGTTATAGCGATCTATAGCGTAACTGGTAATTTAATTTATGAAAAATTTCTGATCAGCTTTTCTTAAGTTCGTATTTATCTTATTCAACTGAAATTCAACGGAATTTTTCCACCTACACCAATTGTAGTTTTTAGAAATTGTATTTTGTTGCACTGTAGTTATAGTCATTGTTTATGTTAACATTCTTGCAGATTAACTTGCAACTCAAAATATTTTCATATTTGGATGCACGAACAGTTTGCACAGCAGCAATGACATGTCGTTATTGGAGTATGCTCAGTGAGGATAAGGTTTTATGGATGAACTTGATGCAGCATGACATGCACCAGTGGAGCACTATGGGATATCAGTCATGTCCGTCAACATACATGGAGGCCAGATCAGATTTAACATTAAAGCAAATGTGAGTAAATATACACTGTTATTATACATACATAATACTACAACATTAAAAGTGATGATGATGATGATGATGATGATGATGATGATGATGATGATGATGATGATGATGATGATGATGATGATGATGATGATGATGATGATAGTGACTAAATTAGATCACTGACAACCTGAGTAGCAAAGGCAATAAGGTCTTCAATGAGGGCAGAAGGGGGTCTGAAAATTCTGCTTCCCATTTTTTTATATTCCCAGTTCCTGTCCCTTCCTAGGTGACTTCCCGCTGTGATCTGCAGTTTTCCAAGACAAAAATATTAGACATTGTTGCAAAATAGTTTCTTATTCCTACTCTCCACCACCTAGGAAAGTCTGCTTCCTGCATAGTTTACCCTTTTTCTCCCTGTCTACTTTAAAGGGGCATAGTCACGCTATTTAAGTTTACTTTAAAAATCAAAAATATGTCTTCACATCAATGAGCGCCCACAAATAATGGTCTAGTTTTGTTACCTAAGGCTGTATTACTTCACTGAAACTATTTTCTGTCGTCTGTTGCTACGGATGGCATGGATGGAAATGGATTGAGATTTGAAACAATGAGGCTAAACTTTTCAAATTTTTTCGGCGTGTTGACATTAAATCGATATTAAATGGTCATGGTTTGTTTTCTCTTAATGAAATTAAGTTAATATGTTCCTTTAAATGTTCAAACACAATGTTGGGCGTGGATAACGTTAACTACCGATAATTTTAGCACAGTTTTGACCAAAAATCTGCGAAATGCTCGTGACTATGTCCCTATAAACTTTCTACCCCTTTTTCCATGAGGTCCTGTGCCCTCACTGATTCACATGCTGAGCAAAATTGCCAAGCAAATATGTAATTAAAAGTTTTTCTTTTTTCTCCTCTACAGTTACTTAAGATGCTGTCCAGAATGTAGATCTCTGAGGAGAACCAGACAATCAAGTTTTAAGTCAATTGTATTCTACAACTTGCAGAACTTGTCTTCTTTTTTTAAGAGAAAATCACCTCGGGTAGTAATGTTTGGGCCTGGTTTGGAGTCTGATACTAGGGGTCTTGTGCGTCAACTTCTTCATGATCGAACATCGCCATTTGATGTGACGGGCATGTTCCCTGGACAATTTGATGGTAATAATTGCCAATCTCTTTCTGTTCACTATTTATTGACTCAATAATTAAACAGCTAATTTGTTAGTTCATTTGTGTTAATTTATTCAGGTATATTATAGTTCATTTGCTTATTATTTTTCTAGAATAAGTTCACTTGGTTTCAATAATTGTTAGCTTACAATGTAGTTACAAGTAAAATATAAATTATTCGATGCCATTTTATATTAGACATACAATAGTCCATATTAACTTGATAAATTTGTTTGTTCAAATAATTATTAGTTAGCTAGTGTGTAGTTATAGCAGTATGTTTTCCTTCTGCACTAATTATATTAAATAATATTTTGCTCAACATTTATAAGGGTTGTTCTAATAATATTAACAAAGTATTTTATTACTATGAATTTAAGAGCTGGGAGCCAAAGTTCTATAATTTATTTGTGGTTATTGCATTTTTTACAAATTCCTGTCATAGGTACTGGTTCTGGACTTTGCCTGAAATTTGAGAACATGGAATTCAACCTTATCTTACTTTATGCATCAAACATGTAAGTGGAATCAACTTAAATAAAAACAACAGTACAAAAATCACTGGAAAATGAGATAATCCAGAAAAAGGAAGCTAGTCCACACTGGGGGGGATGAGCCAAACCCAGAGCCAATTACTGTCCCCCCCCCCCCCCCCACTTCTCTGGGTAAATCAGCCCTTCTCAGGCAGTGTGAGTCATCCCAGCCAGGGAAAATTAAGCTACTCAAGTGAAATGAGCCATCCCAGGGGAAATGAGATATCACAGGGGAAACGAAGCCACACCTGGGGGAAATTAGCCATCCCAGGAAAAATGATGCCACACCAGAGGTAATGACCCCATGATTTTGAGTCTAATAATAACTGACAGGCCACTATAAAAGCTTGTGTCGAAGACAAACTTCATGTTCACTAAACTATTATTCATCAATTTGTAGGAAAGAGAGAGAAGAAAATGCACGACTGGGCAAGCCAAGATTCAGTAAACTGTTGCTTGATGTTGAAGATGCAAATAGTGATGATAATGATGGTGATGAGTCTCGACAAAGTGACATAAGGTTAAGGCATACAGTCAGGGAACTCTGTAAAACGATAGATGCTTTTATATATGTGATTGATTCTTCTACGGACTGTCAAAGAGGTAATCACTGTGCAATTTACTGTTTGTATACATTTGGCAGTTTCAAGCTAACTTGAAGTGTCATCACTTAAATTTCAACTTCTCTTCAACTCCTAAGAATACTTGGCAACAAACAACAAACTTCATTTGTAGACTCAAAAGTTAAACTTCCTTGTACAAGAAATAAAATAAATGGCACCAGAGGAAATTACTGCTCAGTGGCTTTCCTTTAATTGGTCCCATTTGGGGATGTTGTCCACAGAATAAAAAATTAAAACCATGTTGTACGACATGAGCAGCCTCATTGCGAGGGTCTCTACTCCTCTGTCCCCTGGAGTGGGAATGGGAAGAGGGGATGGATAGGAAGAGGGGATGGATGGGAAGAGGACAGGGGATAGGAAGGAAGGGGACAGGGGATAGGATGGAAGAGGACAGAGGATAGGAAGGTAGAGGATGGGGAACAGGAAGGGAAGTGGATGGGCAATGGGACAGGAAGAGGACTGGAAACAGCAAGGGAAGAGGAGAGGACAGGGGATGGGACAGGAAGAAGACTGGGAATGGGAAGGGAAGAGGAGAGTTTGGGGAGGGGAGGGGACAACCTAGAGATGACAGGAAGAGGAGAAACCCTGGGAATGAGGTTACCACAAAAAAAAAACAGTTAGAAAAACTCAATAATGATAATTATATATCTTTATCAAACAGTGAACTTGGGTGACAGAGAACTTTCTGCCATGATGAATGAGAACTGGACTCAAGCCAGTGCTCCACTTCTTGTGCTTTCTACCGTATCAGAAGCAGCAACACCTGCTTTGTCCTGTGCTACTGTTGTGGAGCTTTTGCAGCTTAGAAGATTCAATCGGCCATGGCAGGTACAAAGTTCTTTTTGATATATAATTTCTTTACATTAGATTGTCTTGAAAATGATGGCAACTCAGGATTTTTCTAAGAAGGCCCCTGGAAACAAGGAAATTGTTGCAGTTCTGCAACATTCCAAACGTTGCTTCCCATTTAATGTTTCCCAGTTATGCACACAAACAACATTTCCTGTGGAAGCAAAATGCTTGTAGTAAAATTAAAAAACCAATTTTACTTTGCTGAAGCAAATTTTGGGCATGGAAACTTTTGAAGAGGCATGAAATTCAAAAATATTTGACATTATCAACTGAATTTCCTGTCTACTTTCTTCAAAACTGATATTAGCAATTACTGAACTGCATCATCCCACATCTTTACAGCCTGTGCCATAGACCAAAACTTGAATCAATGAAATTCAACCACTTCAATTTGACATCATGTGTAATTTCCCATTAATACTGGGTAAGGGAAATTGGCCAGTATAACGAGATTCAAATGCTGACATTTCAATCATGATTCTTTTGTCAGAGTGACTCCAAGAATATTGATCTCTTTGTATGGCTACTCAGTTGAACTAAAACATTTGATCTTTAACCCTTTAAGCTCCAAGAGTGATCAGCATCAAATTTCTCCTTTTCATACCAGTGAATTCTAACACATACAGCTCATGAGAATTTAGCAAGTGATCGCCAAAGATGAATTGTCTTGATGTTTAAACAGGTTCTCTAAATTAGTAATCAATAAACTCTATGGAGACCAGTAAGGAGAATTTGTATAATGACGCTGGGGCTTAAAAGGTTAAATTGGGCACTCAAGAGTTCTTTTATCTCTTTTCAGGTGAATTCAGTTTGCGTGGAGACTTTACAAGGAGTCCTGCCTGGTATTAGATGGTTGCTTGGTTCATGCAGCTGAAAAAAACTGTATATATTATGTATAAAGTGTGTAACACAAAAATATTGAACATTTGCATAAATCAAGGTGCTGTGATGACAGAAAGAAACCAGTTTTATGTGTACACATATTTACACATTTATGTCTATATTTTTGAAAAAAAAATTATAATTTCATTATTAAAAAAGTGAATCGTGAACTGAATTACTTGTATAAAGTTATCACAATAAGGCTCTACAAGGACTGTGTAGTAGTTGTCTGAGTAATATTACAAGGTGCGACGTTGGGGGTGTGGGGGGTTCATGTGAGAGCCTTGCATGAGCCTTGTGCATTTCCCCAACAATCATCTCCAGTACTTACACAGACACCTGAAATGCAGCCAGGTTTTACAGTGTGAATCAGGAAAGCAAGGACAGAATAATTTCTGTTATTTGCTAGAGAGAAAACATGAATAAAACTGCAAAATGAATGAACTGCAGTCACTAATAGTAACTAGTGATATTTGCTGATATTTGCCTCCTGCCTGACTGGCCAAGGCAACAACAGCATGCCAAAGTTGAGCAAAAGTACTGAACCTTTTTCTGAAAGACTCTTACAGCAAATGAATGGCTTTTGAAAGCTATTAGTTTCTAAAGAAACTCTGGTGTATCAGTCGGGAAGGGAAACCCGAAAACATGAATTGACTTTCTTGTTTTCATGATTTCCTCATTCCTACACTGGACTTGCAATCCCACCACCCAGGATTTTTTTGTTCACAAGGCACTTTCTTCTTCTTTTTATCCATTTAAATCCTTGACTTCATGGTCCTTTTACTTGAGAGTTGCATGTCTGATGGTTGGGATTGGAAGATAGATCAAAGACCTCGTATCTGCCCCCATCCCCTTCCCCCCCCCCCGAACCCCATTCTGGCTGAACACTGACAGATGCACCAAACAGGTAATAAGAAGTGACTTCCACCTCACAGTAAAGTGGCCTTCACACGACAAACTTATGTTGGCAAACTCAAATTGGTGTATGTGAACGACACAACAACATGTTGGCAAACTGTTGGCAAAAAGTTGGCAAAAATACAGACCAGTTCTATTTGTCGCCAGCAGTTTGCCAACATGTTGTTTTATCGTTCACACACCAATTTGAGTTTGCCAACACGAGTTGGCCAACATAAGGTTGATGTGTGAAGGCCACTTAAACCAGCATGGACATAAAAATTCCCCTTATTAGTCTGCATACATTTCTTATACTTCAAATTTATTTCACACTGTATTTCCGTGCCCTGTGTGAATTAACATGTATTGACCTCTCTAGTCTTTTGATGCTATAAGGTGTTTCATGTCCTCGTAGATTATTTCTGCCATTTTAACATAGCCTTGCTCTGTAAAATGCAACCCATCGCTCCAAAATTTATGCAAATCTTCTCCGTCCAAACTCTGCTGAGGAAACTTTTCTTCCAGATCGCACAAGATGATCCCATCATTTTCTTTCTGAATTGATTGCCTCAATTTTTCATTCACCTTTAAACGAATATCCTCTCCTTCCTCTGTAACCCAGGACTCACCATTCTTCCCCAAATCTTTAAAATAAACGTCACTTTCAGGAATTGTAAGAGCAATACATTTTGCCCCATGACTTTTCACCTCAGAGTGCAGCTCTCTGATCCCCTTGAAAAGAGTGTCTTCCAAACCTTTTTTAGGTTCGATGATGTCGTTAGTTCCTCCTAGAATAATCACTATATCGTATGGTCCGCATTCGTCCAAAAGTTTCGGCAGTCTGGAGGTCATTTCCCTGCAGACCAATTCACCATAAATGCCTTTGTTGTCCACTTTAAACTTTAAATTAGGGTGATTTTCCATTAGTAACTTTGAGAGACGAAGGGTGTATGGCTTATCCAATGCTTTATTTTCCTCTCCTCCGATATTCCCCGTCGTAAGGCTATCCCCAAAGGCTAAAATTCTGAAGATATTTTTCGAAAACACCTTCGTTTCGTCCGCCATATTGAATTATATTAAAGAGTGTGACAACGAGGCTGGTTGCTATGCAGCCTGGCCTAGCCTCGTTACAGAGAAACAAAATGGCGAACTGAAGGGCTGAAGTTTTTCAAGGACTTCCAGGACGTGAAAGCAGCAGAAATGTTTTCAAGGTTAAACGTTGCAAGGGGTGAGTGGCGTTAAAGCCTTTTTAAAACAAAACCCTCGCGTAGCTTTTATTTTTCATCCCCGCAGTCAAATTTCTTCTTTCTTCGCTGCCACTTTACAAGGGTGCATTGGGCTATGCCATTTAATATCCGCACCCCCGGGTTGAGGACTGACCTTTCCCTATTACCCCTAAACAATTCCATTAAAAAGTGTTACCCCCTGAAGACTTCCTTAAGAAATGGTTTTACCCCTGAAGAATTTCACACAAAAAAGCATTTACCCCTGAAGAATTCCATGAAATCTCTGTTTACCCCTGAAGAATTCCACTTATAGTATGGGTTTTACCCCTAAAGAATTCTCCACCTTCTAGCCTTAACCCCTGAAGAATTCCATTACTTTTATCCCTTGCCCCTGAAGAATTCCACTATTCCTTAACCGAGGGGTGTGGAGATTAAATGGAATAGCGCATTCCGTGTACATCTCATGCCGAAGGTACGCAAGAGTTTAGAATTTGTACGCCAAGCGGCCGCCGAGCTGCCCACACAAGGAAAATTCTAAGCCAAAAGAAAAACAAAATCCTTGTGTTCATGTTAATTAACTCGTTTACAATATTGTTAATATGAGGAAAGCTTACACCCTCCTACACTTCGCTGGCTCGGTCTTATGCCGCTTTATGTCAAAGACCATGGTCGTACGCCAGTACGCCATCCGATTTGGAAGCCCACCCGGAAGATCTTCCGGGAAACGTACACAAAATGCAGCCTGGCCACTTTAGCTTCTCAGTATCATGGCTCAAAGGAATCTCTGCATGTACATGTCTTGTTTGTTCGTGTTTCTTAATTCTGTCATATTGGTGTTTTTTTCTCAGTTTTGGGAATTGGCGTTCGTCTAACAAATTCACGTACAACACTGAAACCAAAGCAAGCTCTGTTAGCATCTCATAGCAGTGCTGGAAACTCAAAGGCAAGGATGAGCAGTACAGCTGCATACACATTTGAAACACTTGCTGTTTCAAAACCAGAGGAACATGTAATTCAGGTGGAGCTTAACAGGCCAGAAAAGAGGAATGCAATGAACCAGACGTTTTGGAGGTAAGAATTTAAATCTGCATCCCATGCCCCCCCCTCCACTCCCACCCCACTCCCCAAGAGTGGGCTATATGGGGGAGGCTATGGCCAAAAGGAGTGCCTTTTCTAAGCTCACAGTAGACGGAAAGTTAGGGTAAATTGTCATTCTAGTTTCCCCCAAATGTTATGCAAATTGAAAGCAATGGCAGCTTAAGGTAAGTATATAATAGGGTGCCAAATTCTGACAGAAATAACAATGTGAAACACAGGAATGCTTTGAGCCTCTGAGCAACTGAACCAGGCAACTAAAAGTGCAGGAAAAATGCAGTGATTATTGGACATTGTATTGTTTTGGCTTATCCTTGAAATATAAGGAAGAGGTGCAGTTTCTGCTCTAGGTATATGAAAGGATTGCCATTTATACAAATACTAATTATAAGTATAAAGGGTAAGCATTTGAGCACCAGAGTGGAACCTCTCCATATAAAACTTTATTGAGACCCCCCCCCCCCCCGACCATACAACGCAATCCGTAGTACCCATTCA